>Ga0228710_1006034_pt1 | contig 18591 bp, 11 predicted proteins | sample MedpolnodulmetaG_FD_177995 | JGI IMG/M metagenome (GOLD analysis project Ga0228710, IMG submission 177995) | Root nodule microbial communities from Medicago polymorpha collected in Santa Monica, California, United States - pink nodules | ecosystem: Host-associated > Plants > Roots > Nodule...
AGGCAACCCCCAATTTAATTATGTCTTACTATTGACGTCTTTGCTACGAAGAAATCAAAACAGTCCTTGAGGAAACGAATTATTTTATTACTCGATTTAAATTAGTACACTTGCTAATTTTCTATCAACCGCGTCCGTTGTGAATGTTGAAGTGTTGGCAAGAGATGCCTGGTTATAAGCAGATTGTTTCCGATAAATGGAATTCTTTTTCTATTGAAGGGTGGGGAGGTTACGTTCTTAAGGAGAATCATAAATTGATAAAACCGGCTCTAAAAGAGTGGCACCTGTCTCATTCTTCTAATATTCCAACAAAGCTTAATTCTCTAAAGGCCCGTTATCCTAGTTTGATGACAAGGGGGAAGATGAGGTGTTGTCTGCGGCGAAGATTGATGAAATGCAGGGTATTACTCATGAGATTCACTCATTGTCTCGTGTTACTACTAGCATTAGTTTGTAGCAGTCTAGATTGCTTTGGCAAAAGGATGGTGACGCAAATTCAAAAAAATTTCACTCAATTCTTTCTAGTCGTCGGCGACGCAATTTAATAGTTTCCTTTGTGGAGAATGGTATTATTGTGGAGGGTGTTTAGCCTATTTGACATTCCATTTTCACTCATTTTAAAGCAAGATTGACGGTTAGGCCTGGGGTTGAGAATTTGTCTTTCAAGACTCTGTCGTTTGCAGATTGGGGGGTAGGGGTTGATAAAACCTTTCTCAGTCAATGAGGTTAAGGTTGCCGTTTTGGATTGTGATAGTTTCAAGAGTCTCGGTCCGGATGGTGTCAACTTTGGGTTCATAAAAGAATTCTGGCTTACTTTGAAGGATGATATTATGCGCTTTATTATGGAGTTCCATGAGAACGGGAAGTTGGCGAGAGGTACCAATACTACTTTCATTGCTCTTATTCCAATGGTCAAAAATCCTCAAAAATTAAATGATTTTCGACCTATTTCATTGGTGGGTAGTATGTACAAAATTTTGGCCTAAGTTTTAGCAAATCGGCTTAGATTGGTGGTGGGGAAGGTGATATCTGAAACTTAAACAACATTTGTAAAAGATAGACAAATTCTTGATGAGATCCTTATTGCCAATGAAGTAGTCGATGAAGCTAGTAAGTTAAAAAAAGAGCTCTTGCTTTTCAAAGTGGATTTCGAAAAGGCTTATGATTCAGTGGATTGGAAATACTTGGATACAGCGATGAGTATAATGGCTTTTCTAGTTTTATGGCGGAAATGGATTAAAGAATGTGTCGCTACTGCTATTGCTTCAGTTTTGGTTGATGGTAGTCATACATATGAGTTTACTTTGGGGAGGGGGCTCCGTCATGGGGACCCTCACTCTCCTTTCTTGTTTCTCTAGGCAACTAAGGGCCTCAATATAATGATGTCTGCGATGGTGACTCACAATTTGTTTGCGGGATATAAGGTTGGAACGAATAACCCGATGGTTGTTTCCCATCTTCATTTTGCTGATGCCACTCTGCTTGTGGGTATTAAGAGTTGGGCAAATGTTTGCGCTTTGAGGGCGGTCTTGGTTTCCACAAAAGTTTGCTGGTTGGGGTTAATATTTCTGACTCTTGGTTGGTTGAAGCAGCATCCATTTTGAATTGTAAAATGGGACATGTGCCGTTTTTGTATTTGGGCCTCTCCATAGGAGGTAATCCTCGTTGTTTAGCGTTTTGGGACCCTGTGTTGTGTACCGTAAAGTCTAGACTGTCTGGTTGGAAAATTTGTTTTCTTTCATTAGGCGGCCGCCTAACTCTACTTAAATTCGTTCTGACCTCTCTACATGTCTATGCTCTTTCCTTCTTCAAAGCTCCGTCAGGTATAATCTCTTCCATTGAATCTTTGCTTAAAATTTTTTTTTGGGTTGGGAGAGAGGAACATAGAAAAATTTCATGGATTAATTGGGATACAATTTGTCTTAGAAAGGAGTTTGGAGGGTTGGGGATTAGATAGTTGGGGGAGTTTAATTTATCTCTTTTAGGGAAATGGTGTTGGAGGATGTTTTGGGTATAGGGTGTTGGCGGCTAGGTATGGTGAGGAGGCAGGGAGGTTGGAGGTAGGGGCCGGAGTGTTTCTTATTGGTGGAGAGAGGTGGCTAGGAATATGGATGGAGTTGGTGGTGATGGCGCAGGGTGGTTCTTGGAGAGGGTGTCGAGAAAGGTGGGAGATGGTGTTGATACTTCTTTTTGGTCTGACTGGTGGTTGGGAGAGGTGCCTTTTTGTCAGCGCTTTAGGCGGTTGTTTGATCTGGCGGAGAACAAGTTGCATTCAGTTGCAACTATGTTTTCTCTAGGTTGGGGGGAGGATGAAAATACGTGGCAGTGGAGGAGGAGGTTGTGGGTGTGGGAGGAAGAATTGTTAGCAGAGTGTAGGATGTTACTTTCTAACGTTATCTTGCAGGTAGATGTTTCAGATCGCTGGCAGTGGCTTTCTGATGTTGTGCGGGGCTACTTGGTGCGCTCAGCATACCATTTTCTCACTTCTTAGAATCCTCCATTGTTACATACTTTCGAAAATCTGATCTGGCACTCTAAGGTCCCAGTGAAGGTCTCCATTTTAGCGTGGCGCTTACTTCGTGACAGGTTGCCGACAAAGGACAACCTTCTTGGTCGCGACATCATTACAGGTCGAAACAGCTCATCATTTGTTTCTTCAGTGTGATATATCTAGTTCACTTTGGCAGCAGGTTCGATCTTGGATAGGCGTTTCTGGTGTAGACCATCAGAGTATTCCTAATCATTTTGTTCACTTTTTTTTTTTGGTCAAGTAACCTAGTGGCTAGAGCTCACACAATTAAATTATGGAGAAGTGGGGTGTCCGGGGTTCGAACCCCGGCCCCTGCATATAATATGCAATATCCCTACTAACTGGTAAGCTCACAGGGATCATTTTGTTCACTTTACTAAAGTGATCATTACAGGTGGTATGAGGGAGCGTCGATCTTTTATGCAGTTAATTTGGCTTCTTTGTATTTGGCTAGTTTGGAATGAGCGTAATAATAGGTTATTTAATAATTCTCATAGTTCCTCTTTAGAACTCTTGGAGTGTCAGCAGTGGTAGTCGAACCCCTTGACTTGTCTGGGTATCGGATAACTACTATTTTCTTTTTATTGTGACAGCTACAGTGTAACTTTGAGAACCCTTTTTAATACGCCTTATGCTAAGGAGGAGTCTCCGTTTCTGTGAATATAAATCCCATTTTTGTTTCTTAAAAAAAAGGTCTATAAAAGTAGCAACTTATGATGCATTATGGATATATTCTAATGAGAACGTGCACAATGTATTTTCATCTTCAGTTTTAGAATATTCTTAAAATTTCTCCTATACAACTCTATTGAATGACTCACTTGGTGTATTATATTATTATATAATTTTTTCTATCACATGTAATATTATACATGTTAAAAAAATTACAATAGTCAATTTGTATTGAAAATGGTCACTTTAAACTTACTACTTTAAATTACTTTAACATATACAATTTTTTACATGTTATACAAACTTGTTGCAAAAAATTGTCGCTTTAACTGACATTTATTATAAGGGTCATGCTAATTTGTATTTTTAAGACACGTGTTAAACATTTGGTTAGAATTTATTGAAAAAATTAATATTAAATTTTTGAAGCAATAATTAACACAATTTCAAATAAATCATTTCTATTAGTAAAATTCTTAATATATACCCTTATGATACAAGTTCGGATTTTCAAAATTTTAAAATCAATGAAGTATTAAATATGCTTATGTTTGTGCTATTGAAAGCTCTAAACTTGGCCATTAATAATAAAATGAATGGAAGACAGCCAGTTTGCTTTGCTGACGCGTGTATAGTGCCTTGGATGCTGCCTTTTTGACTTTTTGGTAATCATTCGCCACAACCCATCACACCATTTGCTTCCCCATATTTTTCTCGTTTATTTTAGATATATTATATATTATGAGAAATGGTAACGATATTTTTTATTTTCTTTTTGGATGCATAGAGATTTTATTTTATTTTCAAATAGCCCCTATAAACTGTAGAGTACTCGAATTTTAAACTTTGACATTTACATATTACAATATATTGTCTCTACCAATTGAACTATATTTATAAAGATAAGAGAATTTTATTTCTATTCAAAAATAAAAATAGAGTGGATTTCTTGAAAAAAAAATAGAGTTGATTTCTATTACAAAATCAACCTATTTCTATACAGATAATTATTATTTTTTAAATGAAACAATTTCTTGTTTGATAACTAAATTAGTTATTGTTTAGTACCATTTAAGAATTGCAATACATAATTTAATACCATTTAGCAAAAGTCTCAATGAAATAACACTTAAAATAAAAAATGTTATAGTTTTTAATTGAAAATTTTCAGACTAGGCATCATCCCATATCGTCGGCCCAACACATGAAGGCCCATGACCCATAATTTTCACTACTTGAGGATGAAAAGAGGATTTTCCATGCACTCGACTACGGATGACAATAGATACCCATTGGGTAGGGTACTATATTGGTCATCTCTATACCACATTTATGTTTATCTTCGTACCCGAGCTTATACTTTGAGACAATAAATTTGGTGCTCATCCCGTACTTTATGGGCACCTAACTGCTCGTACCCGCGCCTATTACCCGCACTTTAACAACTGAAAAACAATAAATAACAAAATATATCACAACATAATTAAAATATGATCTAAAATCTTATAAATCAGTTTATAAGATATTACACAACATAGTACTTAACCAAATAAAAAAACATCAAAAGTATAAAAACAAGTGCATATAACAATAAATATCAAAGACTTAAGATTAATTAACTAATTTTAGTATTATAAGATAAAATAATAATTATACTAATATAATGTGCGGGGTGCGGAGCAGGTTGGGTACTATAGTGGCCGTACCCGTGCCCATAACCGTTCAAATTTGCGGGTAATTACCCATGTCCAAGCTAAAACCCAACAAAGTGTGTATTTACCCGTCCATTGGTGTATTTTTTATGGATGTCCATTGGGTTTGGGTTCAATTGACATCCCTACGCTCAACCGGACATGAACGTGGCTCCGTCAATCAGGACCCTTGATGTGATCTTTAACGAACTTATGTTTTCCCCATTGAATTTAATGGAAACAATTATAACTAGGCAATGACAACTCTTGGATGGACGCAGGGATTTACCCTCTATTTGGTCACACACACAAAAAGGAAAAAGTAGAAAAAATAACAATGAAATAATCGTTAATTTTCAAGTGATTATAACATGTCCACTTTTTTATGTGCGTGATCAAATAAAGGGTCCAAATTCTTGTGTCCACCCAAGAATTATTCCCCTACATAAAGATGGCTTCGCGCCACAATGAAGACAACACACACAAATTTCACTAGCTTCCGCCGTGATCTAAAATAGATTTGCCGCATCGAAAAACTATTTATATACATTAGATTTGTTGGTTGGACACTTCTACGGTGCAGTCAGGAAACTGACTTTTTTAAAAAAGTTATTTTGTTTAGCTAACATGATAACTGTTATTTTATGAAGCTATTGCAAAGGAAAAGTTGTCAAAGGTGATTTATGACTACTATGTATCCGGGGCAGAGGACCAGTGGACTTTGAAAGAGAACAAACATGCATTCTCAAGGATTCTGTAATTTACAAACTACTTTTATTTGATTTTCATCTTCCCTTTAATTTAACCTTGTGTGTTCTATTGAATCCAAGCTATCGTTTCACTATCTATATTTATCTGATAAATAGGTTTAGGCCGCAGATTCTTATGAATGCGAGCAAGATAGATTTGACAACAACTATATTAGGCTTAAATATAGCAATGCCTATCATGATTGCTCCTACAGCCTTGCAAAAGATGGCTCACCCTGAAGGTACTGACTGTTCTGCGTTACAATAAGATATTACCCTTGCATTATGTTTTTTTGTTATTGTCATTATGTACATTTTTTTATAAGAGTTTTTGTACATTTTGTTAATACATATGCGATGGATTCTACATGTCTTTGACATCAAAGTTTATTTTTTACTACAATATTGAAAAATTTGGTTATTTAAAAAAATTATTTTGTTTAGCCAAAAGTCATGTCTATAAAATAATAATAAAAATCTTTAATTTTGATTTAATCAGGGACTCAATTACAATAAGTAAAGATATAAATGCTTAATGATTGGCCATATAATTAACTTCACCAGAAAAGTCATTTTCATAGAATTTTTCTTGTTTTTGAATATACCTCGATCTCTGGTTTACACCAGATCAGAAACCCTTTAAAAATGAGAGTTCATGCTTCAAACCTAACATAACCCTCTGCTTGACACGTAGATCCGGAAGGAACCCAGAGTGATTGCAGTTTCAGTTCATAACCATTTTTTCTGTTCTTTTTGGATTTACTGAAGTTAGTGTTCTAAGAAAATTTCTTAATGTACTCTAAAATCGAAATATTTTCCCTTCTCTTCTTCTCACTACCTCTTCTCTCACCTTCATCAAACTTCGTCAATTCTCCACCAATCCACCATACAGTTGCATATGCAATCCATCATTCAGAATTCTAGCTTAAGAAAATTGAAGAAGAAATTATCAAGATCAAGCTATGTTTGTGGTAGAAGCTTGAAGTAGTGTATCATCATCATTTTCAAATTTCTTCCTTCATTTCACAACTTCTTCTATCAAGGGTGAGTTCTTAATAAGCTTGAATCATAACTAGGACTAGGTTTTGAAGTAGAATCACTTACATGGATTTTACATTTTCAATCTAAAGAGTATAGTTTGGAATTAAGAAGTTGTTAATAGTGATTGTTAATGGTGAATTATTAAGGAGAATGGAACCCTAGTCATTTGATGGAAGAAAAAAAAAAGATAAGATAAAAAAATTGAACTTCTAGTGAATTTTTGAAGTGCTACGTCCGTAGTGCTCCAATACGGGTGGTCGTAGTCACCTCTGGTTTATGTACCGATAAATAACCTATTGTCAAGTTGTGATTATGCAAACACTCCCTTAGTTATAAGCTATAATAGCTTGTATGGGTAGACACTTTCCAAGATTGTAAATGTGGTTAGTAAAGAAGTTGAGGCTAACATTAATTATTGGTTAGTAAAGTAAGTTTATATGTCTAACTTCATCTTCATATAAGTTAAAAGTATCAAATTTGTGGTAAGTTCACACTAATGTTTTATGCTTATTGTAGTAAAGAAAGCATGATGATAATTTTTGAGTGGTTGTCCAATGATTGGATTAATGATGGTCGATTTAGCATATATATACTAAATTGTCATCGCGTAATAATATTTGTAAGTTCGTCTCTACAAGAATAGTGAAATTTCAATTTAACAATAACGATTAAAATTAGGATGTGTAAATTGGTCGGGGTTTAAACATGGAAATATTAGGTTCACACTTAATGAGATAATAAAAAGAGCAATTAGAACATGTTGGATTCCCTTCTCTTTTGATAATTGGTAACTGTGTTGAGAGCCTACAATTGCTACTTAGTTTCACAAAGTTGTAACAAAATAGTTATGAACAATGTCTTGGACCATAACCCTCTTCAATGTTCACAACCCCCAATTTCTTAGGTGAATTCGTAAACATTGAAGGTTTGATTGCACGTCAAAATTATTATCACAGAGGCGGTAATAAAATATGTCTAAAGCTATTACATATTAAATAGTTACTATTAGACTAAGATCTAAAAGGTAGGGTTAATAGTCATTCAAAACCTATATATATATCGATTTATGAACATGTGGAAAAGCATAAAAATCATCAAGAGAAAATATTAATTGAATAAAACCAATCAACTTTGTTGTGTTCAAAGATACTCAATGGATTATATAGTTCAAGTAACTTCAGAGAAGACCCTCTACATAGGATAACTAAACATAAAAAAGAAAAAAAGTGATACATGAATATAAGTGATGACAAGTCATCTTACATTATTTTTAGCATGTTTTTCAGTTATTTTCAGTCAATTTTCATCTAGAATAGAGGAGTATCAGAACAATTGCCTATGATTTTCAGAACATTTGTAATGTTTTCTATATTGAGTCATGTAATTATAGTTTTTCCCGAAACATAGCAATTATATGGTGTTTTGATGTTAATCATAGAAGAAATCATGCAAATTAGGAAAACAAAACATTTGAAGACTTGTGAAGGACTTTGAGAAGACCATGAATGAAGATTCAAGAGGCATCATAAGATATTACAAAGGGAGGAATTCTAAAATCAAGTCCCAAGACATCTTGTATGGAAGCAAACACCCAAAAAGACGAAGAACATGATATTTTACGACAGAAACAACACCCAGGAGCCCAGGGCATGAGCCATGCGCCTGGGGCATGCTAGAAGTGGGCCAAACACAACTTTTTCCAGATTTTAAGTGGAAAAGCCTGATTTTTCAGCCCAACTTCAGGTGGAAGCTCTCCCTATAAATATCACTTCTCTCATTCATAATGTTTCATTCAGAATGAAGCGGTACAAGAGGAAGGCAAACAATATGAGTTTCAAGGGAGGAGTCTCTTCTCACTCTAAGTCTCTAGGGTATGTTTTATTTCTTTCTAAAATTTGTTTTTAGTTACCATGAGTAACTAAACCTTTTTAGGCTAGGTTTCTAAGATGAAACTCTATTTTATTTGTTGGATTATTTAATTTAAGTTCTTTATTCAGTTTTTTTTTCCTATTTAATTTTACTATTGTGTAAGATTTGTCTTCTCTGAAGCGAACCACTATGAGACAACGGTACTTAGGAAGGTGACATACTTAATATTGGTGCAAACCTACCTAAATCAGGAAGTAACTAATATCGGGCCATAATGACTTAATGACTTAAATCAGCATAATAACTTTATTGTTCTTTCATCCTTTGTAAGGTAGAGGAGATAAGGCTTCCCATTTGTAGAACTACCGAGAGGAAGAATATGTTGAAGTCCTTCTAAGATTCAATAGACGAGGTTACTTTCAGGACACTGAGAATTTAGGAACCCTTATATCCGTTGTTGATTCAAATACATCTGAGAAAGTAAGAACCTACATGTACCTTTACGCTCGTAAATGTATCTTCCTATAGGATTGACGACCCTAAACATTGAACCGTGTAGAAACTCTGGTGTAAGGTTGCAGCTGAAAGCTGGAGATGAACCAGAACCTCTGAGAGTGTAAGGCCCCACACATACAAATCCGTGTGATTAGTAGGTGCAACCTGACAACTGATATATAGTAAAACCCCACAAACTCATCACTTAGATAGTAGATGTTAGAAATTGAATAATGGTTGACCATTAATTAATTCCAACAAACAAATAGAGGGGATTCAAAGATTCCTAACCGCCACGAACATTCTGCAATAAAAAACATGTTAACTCCTAAATTCTTGCTCTACTGCAAACAGACTAATGCGCAAAACCCCCTTTATCTTTTATTTATTGTTTTTATTTATTTATGTTCCCAAATAAGTAACGTGAATTGTCTAGTTGGAACGACAATCTCTGTGGATACGATACTCTACTTACACTTTATTATTTGGCAATGATTCGGTACACCTGGCTAAATCCGACGATCAAGATTTTGTTGCCGTTTTCAGAGATTGTTGATATTTTCGACTAAGCAATTTAAATTACTTATTCGTATATGTTTTTATTTTACGTTTTTATTTTTTTGTTTTTATTTATGTTTTTATTTTCATCATTTATTATTCCAAAAAATTATGTTTTTATTGAGTTATTATTAGGGGTCTATTTAGTTATTATTAGTTAGTTTATTTTTGTTTTATGTTTTTTTTGAATATTTTTGTTTTAGTTGTTAGTAACCGTATAATTTTTCTTTTCTTTTCCTTTTTAGTTTAGGAATAGTAAAAAAAAATAGGTACTCCTTCCTTTCCATAATTACTGAGCCATTTACAAAAAAAAAAGTGTCCCAAAATAACTGAGCCATTTCACTTTTTAATACAATATTAATTACTTTTTTTCCTTTTATAACTCTAATTAATACTATTTTCATCACTCCCAATTCAATATATTCCACTTTGCATTTATGATAAAGGAGAATGAACCAATACTTATCAAGAGCACTTAAAACCATTTTTCTCTCTCCTTCGTTTATACATTCTTCTTAATATGTGTGAAATGAGCAAATGACTCATTTAATCCAGGACGGAGGGAGTAGTAATTATTACTCGTAATTTTTAGAGAATCGTAGTAAAAATAACAGTCGTTATAATAACTACAATCATTATATCGAGTCTAGAGTTAACTTAGGCAATTTTAGGAAAATTCTATGGTGAAGTCATAAGAATGACTTTTCTGATGAAGTTAACACTGTAACATCAAAAGTTCAGTCTCATAGTATCATCAATTAATCAGATTAACAAGACTACACTTAATCTAATTTTATCCTATGTTGTTTTAAGTGTAAAACCCCACAAAGTGTAACACTTAAGACTATCACATAATACCATCAACTTTGTTTGCATGTTAAAGATGCCAACGATAAAATAGTTCAACTTTGTTTGCAAGCATTACTAGATGAATTACTAAGTATCATTAATTAGTAATCAACAATTTAAAAATGAATCAAACATTAATCAAAATTAACTTTTCTAAAAAAGTCAGTTTCCTAACTGCACCGTAGAAGCTCCCTTCCTTTTAAGGAGTCCATTTTAGTTTTTAGGATTAGTTTCGCATTAGGATTAGGATTAGAATCAAATAATAATAACATTAAGTCATTATAGTAGTAATCTTAAATAATTATAACAATCAATTTAGGTAAAGTAAGCATTGCATTAAGAAAGAGTAGTAGTAGTAGTAATAGAATTTGGACATAAGAGTCAATCGAGTCTAGTAAACACATCAGAATAGTAGTTAATCAACAACTTCTTTTTAATTAAGCGTAACCTTTTCTAAATTATCGCTAGGAATTTTTCTCCAGCTTGCTATTATTGTATGAAATAGGTAACAATGGAAACAACCAAGGGCGCATGAGTAACACCAATTAAGGGAAGGAGTGAAGAACATAAATGGGAACTCTTGATTGAGTTATTCAAGCAAGTTGAGGTGATTACATCCTTTGTGAAAATGTTGGAAAAAGAGACGAGATACTTCGAGTTCAAGCGAGAGGTCTTTCTCAAGCAGCAAGAGTTGAAAAATTTAAAACTAGTTGGGAAGACGAGTAGATTAAGGTATTGGAAATAGCTGAAGACACATCTCAGAAAGAAGAATAGCAACCAAAGGAAGAAGAAGGGGGAGAAATTCAGAAGCTGCACAACATCCTCGAGAAATATAGAGTTAAGATGTCGGTCAAGAAAATGGCGGAGCAAAGTCTGTGTTGCATCAAATTTCTCCAAGAACTTCTAAGAAAACTGTTACACCGGTTGAGGAAGAATTCATAGCTATAACCAAAGATTTCCCAACCACATACTACACTCTAGGATGCTTTACTCTTCCAGTGGCGCTTGAGGGACAATACATCAAATATTTCTTGTATGATTCAGGCACAAATCCAAACCTTATGAGCTTAAAAGCTGAAGAAAAGCTAGGAAACATCAAGATGTACTCATTTGGCAGGAAGATTGGATATGTGAATGGCCAAGAAGAAAAAACAGCAGGAATAATTTATTTTTTACCCATCAACATTGTGGGATTCGACTTCCTCATGGACATTGTGGTAGCAAAAACAAAGCAAAAAATGGAGTACTCTCTGTTTTTGGGAAGAACATTTTTTGCAGCTGCTAATCTAATCTTGGATGGAGAATAAGGGGAGACTATTATTCGAATCAAAGACGAATACAGATCCTTATAGGTTACGTATCTAGAGAGTGAAGACTACTATAAACAGATTCATCAATCTCTAGAGTGGCTTTTCCTCAAAGGAGTTGTAGATGCATATGCAAAAGAAAGATCGATGGAGAGGAAGCAAGGGAAAACCTGACAACTGAATATTGTGATCATGTTGAGTGGTATGAAGACAAGGAGCCTGAAGGAAAGGGGCTCCCAAGCACAATGTAGACATAACCGTCAGGCTCAAGACGTAAAACACGCATTGGATTGGAGGCAACCCATAACGTCAAGCTAATGACAGAAAACAAACGCTGAATGGAAATCAACCCATAATTTTATTTTATGTAATTTCCATTTCCAATAAGTTAAGCTAAGATTTCCAGTCTGAAACACTTTCTTTCTTTTACTGTTGCTAATCCTCGTTAACCTTTCCATTTATAGTTAAATTGTTTTAGTCTCAGAAAGTTATTTCAAAACATTTACAACAAAGGCTAGCTTAACCCCAAAGTTCAAGAGCATGATAACTTTTGGGATTTGTTACCGAAGGTAGTCATCACAATCACCATCTCTTGTCTGTATAGCATAACCGTTGAGAATTTAAGCCAAATATTCAATACAATATTCTACTATTATTCTTTCTATCTTGAGTGTTCCATATGAATGCTATTTTTACTTAAATTTCTAGTCGTTCTTTACGGATGATCATTCATGTTATACTATACACGGGACAATTTTTTTGTACCTTGCAAAGTTGTCAGACTCATGAGTCTACACAGACTCGAAAAGGGTCTGTAGACTCGATTCGTAGACTCGACTCGCAAACTCTTACGAGTTTATGAAAAATTAAAGATGACATTAAAAGACCTATATGTGACACATATATGACAAATATATATATATATATATAACAAAATACCAATTAACATAAAAATTCAAACATTATAACCAACTTATTAACAAAAAATTTCTATAAGCTAGTAAATTTACAAAAGTAAGTAAATAAGTTCTTAATTCCTTCCCAACTGGCTAGTACATAAAGAAAGAAAAAAAACATAAAATATATATGATAATGTCCACAAAAGCCAAAGCTCCAATGAAATCCGGCTCATCATTAAAATCACCACCACCATCGTCTTCATCATGGTCACTATCGTCACCAACATCTTGACCATTATCGTCAACATCATCAAATATTGCCCTGGAAGAAACACATTGAACAAGGTAGCGATTACATGAAAAGGAAGCAAGTGAACGTCGTCAATGAAAACAAAGATCAAGTAAGTGATTTACGAAATACAAACCTAAGAGAACGTCGAAGGTGAAATGTTCACTGACTATGGAGGTGAGATCAGACGTCATCATTGAGAGAGAGAGAGTGGATTTTTGTTTCTAAATTGAGTGTGAGCGAAAGTAACCTTTCGTTTCTAAGGTTATAAGATTCTAGGTTTTTTCTATTCACATTTTTTGTTTGATTTGGAATTTGAGCTTCTAAAAAAACTGCTTTTTAAAAGTTCATGGACTCGGTACACTCGTCCTAGACTCGCGAGTCTATACGAGTCTACCTGAATCTAGCGAGTCTACCACAAAAACGATTATATGTGTGAGTCTACTCGTTTTTACCTTCTAGACTCGTAAACTCGTATAGACTCGTAAGTCTATTTGCAAGTCTGACAACCATGGTACCTTGAGCCTTTCAAGCCGCCCTTTTATATTATTATTATCCTTTGTGAAACAACTTTGAGCATCCAACGATAATTTCTTTTGTTGTTACTAAGTGACGAATCATGTCACAATTTCTGAACCTTAACGTCATCTATTTGATTTATGTTGGAGTTAGATATAATATTTTTAATAATTTGGTATGTTTTGAAACTAGGTTTAAAGTTGCTCTTTGGAATTATCAACATTTTAAGTTTGGGGTGGGGTACCAGTAGAACTTATTTATCAAAAAGGAAAAAAATGAAGAAAAAAATATAGATTACCATGGGTATACACAAAAAAATTGGTCTCTTAAAAAAAAGTATCTATCTTGAAAATGAAAAAGATAAATAGTTCTACTTATAGTATCCACCTTGTTCGGTTTAAGGAAGGAATGTTTGTAATACTTCAATATTTAGTAGGAATCCTTAGGTTGATAATCTAACTCCAAAGTTATTTTGTTAGCCTATTTGCTCAAATATATCCCACCTTAATATAAGTAATGTTATAACACTAAAAGATCTCTAAGTGTGTGTATAGTATGATCGTGACTGTTTGTTCTAAATTATCTCAAATTCACAGCAAGGTACTTTCAGGTGACGACTGGAGTGGGCAAATGTCGTGACACACCCTACTGACTTTAGGTGATTGATGTAGTATGAAAAGTAAGTATTTTTTTATCGTCTCCACTTGGACTAGTGCGATATTCTGGTCGTTCAACGATTGATATCGTTCTAAACTTATGGTTCAACTAATTGATTGATTAAAAACTAATCTAAATTGGAATATAGCATTAAAATTGAGACGAGGTCAGACAATTCACGCCTGGGGTTAGAGTCGTTGACCAAACATTAAATAGTGAACTCTTATGATTACTTAAACGGATTCTAGCTTTACTCAATATTATCACATATCGCTCAACAACATCATTCGTGTCCAAATGATGTCGTGATTTCTATTGAATCGTTTAAATGTCGATTTTCCAAACTATTAAACGATCTAATAGTCGATTGCGTCGTTGTATTGCTGATTTCCCAAACTATTAAACAATACAAAAACTTTGAGTTCCAATATTCAAAGTGATTATCAAAACCTAAATTCCATGTCTAGAACTTTGACATTGATAGATAATTATTCAAACCTTAGATTCAAAAGCATCTTTCAACATCATTTCAAATCATAAATATAACATTAAACACAAGAATAAAATCAATATCAAGTAAAATAATGCTAGAATCATATATTTAAGTATCAAAAAGAGTACATATTAACTTGATCAAGTACATCTAACTCCAAAGGATATATTTAGCTACTTACTTTCATAGTAGCCTTGCAAAAATGGAAGAAAAGATGAAGATTCATGACAAGATTCATGATTTCTCTACAAATCTTGGGAGGAATCCAATGTTGGAACAAAATGTGTTTAACATTACCCTTTGAGTTTTGATGATAACAAGGTATTAAAAATTGTCAATTGGATATGCTAATATTTGTTCAAGTGTGCAGGACCAAAGACAAAAATATAGTGTCTATTTTTAAAGCATAGGTTCTGAAAGAACAAATGAGAGCAATGGAATTAACAAATAGAAAGCTTGAAGCATCTGAAGACACAGTGCTCCTGAAGAGCTGACGTCATCAGAAGCAACATCACCAGAAGTTGTTTTCATCAGGAGCTGAAGATCATCAGAAGCTGAGAGAATTAAAGCTTCAAAAGGCTGTTCATATGATTTAATCTCGTCTAGCATTGCAGAAGACTGAAAGAACAAAGCAACGGCTAATTCAAATGGATTTGAAGGCATTAGATGCTTTTACGTTGGAGAGAGTTGACAAAGGACAATTGTACGAAGTGTACAACCACTATCTCCACTACTCTGTTTTGTCTCTGCAACAGGACAAGAAAAACAACTATGCCTGCACCAGTGTTCCTCCAGACTTGGAATGGATTTGAAATTGATCCCTCATAGGACGATAACCAAATCAGGCAAAAGATCATTGGTGATTTGGTCAAGCTTCAAACGACTCTTTTTGATGTGGTGGCAATTTCAACGTATCTTTTACACCTCTATATAAAGGAGTGAAGACCTGTTGTTTAAAGTATGCAGACACACACATATACAAGACTCATACAACAATTCACAAGTGCCAAACTCTGTTGAAATTGTTCTGCATCTAAAGTTCACTTATAATTTCTTATCAAAGTTCATATCTTAGAAATTCTAGACTCGTAAAGAGTCTGTATCTGATTTGTATTGTGAGCACCACTGATTGTATATCAAGTGTTCAACTTCAAACATATTTCTTTATAATTCTGTTTGAGTAGAAGTATCTTGCTTGTGTGCTTGAGCAATAGAAGTCTCTTGCAGTTGTGCTTGAGTAATTTGAAGTCTCTTGCTAGGTGTAGCAGTGAGCAATTGTAATCAGATATTACATTTTCTAGTGAACTCTCCTTGGAAGTGCAAGGGGTACAGGACTACTTTCGGTTTGTGGAAGGAACCTTTATAATTGCTTTGTGTCTTTCTCTCTCTCTCTCTCTCTCTCTCTCTTTTATCCGCTGCAATTAGATTTTGATTACCACTTTAGAAGCTGAATTCTATCTGCTTCTGATCAGTGACTTCAGTAGGAGAAAAAGAAGAGAAAGCTAACACAATTCAACCCCCCTTCTTGAGTTTTTCTCACCTTCATCCACTTCTAACACTCTTACTTCATGTTTCTCTCTCTAGAAAGCTCTCTCTCTCTCTCTCTCTCTCTCTCTCTCTCTCTCTCTCTAAAAATTGGAAAAAAATCAAAAACAATCAATAGAATCCATGAAAAATTAGAGAAAAGCTATTTATATGACTGAATTTGTGACGTTCGCTTGAAGTGAACGGCCTTCGCTTGAAGCGAACAACCTTGAAATCCCACGCTGGCCACTGCATGACTGCCACATAGCCTTATCCTGTTGCGCTCGCTTAAGCGAGCTGTAAGTGAGCTGACCTTGTGCTCTCTGGAACTTGCTCGCTTAAGCGAGCTCAGGTCGCTTCAAGCGAGCTGGCTTTGCATTTTAGTTGATTTCTTTGTCCTTGCTTGTATTTTCCTGCACAAAAAGGGTAGAGTAAGGCACATAAAGCATAAATGGCATATTTACATAAAATTGGAGCTTTTCTATAGATAATCTTGCAAAACAAGTCACTAAAATGCCTAAACTAACACATGAATTATATCACTTTTGAGCACTTATCAGTGATACATACGTGTATCATGAAAAAGAATGTGGTTGAGAGTATGAGCTATCTTCTCTAAGCCTGTCCCGCTCGGATGGAAAGTGGTGAGTCAAGTGTGTAAATAGGTCGATATGAAAATTTGAGTGTCATACCCCAATTTTTGACCTAACATGTCACTGACACGTGTCGTCGGGCCCTACATTTGTACACAGTTTAATCTGATCAACCTCCGACGTTTTCGACAAAATTTCGGCAGAGAGGTATTTTAAAATACCTCATGCTTGATTCCGAGTCGGGCCCTCTTTTTTTTTTTATTATTTTAAAATTTTAAAATTTAATTTCCATCTTTTATTAATTTACTTAAGTTTTTAATTAACTTTAATTTATTTAAATTTGTTTTCTTTTTACTCGTTTCTTTTTGTTTTAATGTTATCCTTTTGTTATGTTTTTGTTATGCTTTTGTCCATATCCAAAATCATCCCAATCCAAAGAATGTGCAAGCTGTGCGTTTTACTCCTCAATCCAAGTCCAAAAATCTATCACACGCCCCATTCCAATCCGATCCAAGTCCACAGCCTCATCTGCAACACAAATCCAGGAACGGATTCACTTTCCTTCTGCACAAGCCAAGGGAATTCGGTTCCTAAAAAAATCCTAAACCTAACACTATAAGAACAGCACCTGCGCCAGACACAAGAAGGACCAAAATTGCACAATAAAAAACCTGCAAAACAACCAGAAACTAGAGACCAAAAAACACACACACACACGGACGAACAGCCGGGGAAAGCACAAAAACCACGACCAATCGGCCACTTTCACAGACGGACGCTGCAAATCAAAGGCAGATCCCAAATACAATCGTTACAGTCGCGTTTCAAAGAAGGGGAAAAAGAGGAAAGGATTTCAAAGGCGGATACCCATACCTGAACCCGAACCCGTAAGGAATAGAGCCAAAGGTAAATTTCTTTTTCTCTTCCTCTTTGTGTTGTTTAGATCTAGGGGGCATGGCTTACTTTCTTTGATTTTTAGTGTTGGAAATGAGTAGAGGGAGAGAAAAGAGGTTGAAAAAAGAAAAAAAAGTAAGAAGGAGGTGGCTCTAGCGGCGGCGCCACCAACACCTCCTCGCCGGAATCCCATTCTCCAATCGGAGAAGAAGACAGAGAACGTTAGAGAGAGAAGAGAGCAAAATAGAGAAAAGAGAGAAAGGGAAGTAAAAAATGAAGGGTTTCTTACAAAAAAACCATATTTATAGTTGCCCAAAAACCCGACCCGGTTACAAGAACCGAACCGGCCCAAAATCAATTCCCCGGGCCCAACGCACGCCCTTCTATCTTTCTCCATTTTTTATTTTCTGCACACCCCCCTGATTACTGTCGCACCCCCCCTGCTGTATTTTATTTTTCTTATTTTCTTTCGTTTTCTTCCCGTTAGCATTGCATTTTGTTAATTCTCATGCATTTTAATTAGTTTAGGATTATTATTCTGCATTCATTATATTTAATCATTCATTCTTTATATAATACGGTTTAGTTTGTACTTTAGGCTTGAATGTAAATAATTCGTGCATGTTAATTTCTCTTGCATTTTTTTATCGTTTCTTCTTTGAAATTTATTGGCTCAGGTTGCATATTTATCATTCATTTGCCATTTAATTTGTAGCATGGGTTTTAGAATGTGTATTTAGGCTTTAATATAATTCGTATTCATGTTCGTTTTCTTTCTTTTGGCTCGGAACTTAGAATGTAATTTAGGTTCAAATGTAAATATTTCCGTCATTTATTTCATCGCAGACCATAGCATGTATCATAGGCTTATGTAATAGTCGTAGGTGCATGTGTGCGTGTGTGTGTGTATGCCCTCTTATTTTGTTGCTAGCTTAGGATAAGGGTTCTCGTGGTGGTCCAAC
>Ga0228710_1006035_pt1 | contig 18590 bp, 7 predicted proteins | sample MedpolnodulmetaG_FD_177995 | JGI IMG/M metagenome (GOLD analysis project Ga0228710, IMG submission 177995) | Root nodule microbial communities from Medicago polymorpha collected in Santa Monica, California, United States - pink nodules | ecosystem: Host-associated > Plants > Roots > Nodule...
AAACGCATAAGAAATTAAAAGCATGGCTAGCGGGATAGAAATTAAAAGTATAGCTAGTAGGATTCGAATTTGAAACATAAAGGTACAAGTTCTCCGAACTTAAGCGCTAGAACGAACAATGCAATTATTAACTCTATCGCAACATATTATACATGTATATAAGTGGCTCCATCACTGCACTTGTTTCATAAAAAAACAATAAAATTAGCAAGTGTTTTTGGGGCATTGTTTAAGTAATCAAAATTGATAAGTTTTGCATAGAAATATGAGTATTTATTACTTTTACATATTTTTACTTATGTTTTCAAGGAAATTGAATGTGATATACAGATAATGAGCAATGGGATTCTTCAGAGTCCGATACACAGAGTAGTGGTAAATGCAGAAAGGGAAAGGCTCTCGGTAGCTATGTTGTGCCGCCCAGATTCAGAGAAAGAGATTCAACCGATTGACAAACTAGTGAACGAGTCAAGGCCAGTATTATACAGACCAGTAAAAGATTATGCTAAGATATTTCTCGAGTACTACCAACAAGGAAAAAGGCCAATTGATGCTTTCAAAATCTAATCAAAATCCTTCCAGGAAGTCTGTGAGATGAAATAGAATGAAAACGAAATAAAATGTGTGTTGTCAACATTCTAAGCTTTAATTTAAGAATTTGGTGCTTGCAAAAGGAATGGTATTGTACGTATTATTCTATTTGATTAGGCAATTTTTCTATTCTTGATATACAGGACAAGTTTTTGTGATAACCGGATTAAGGTTTCGCTTTCACAAGTTTTACTAAAAATAGCTTTTGTGATAATCGGATTAGGGTTTCACTTTCAAAAGTTTTACTAAAAATAGCACGAGTCATATTAGATGACCCTAAAATGTAAGTTTGTATCAAAACAATAAAAACTTTTTTAGTCTATGGAGTTAATGACACGCTAACTCTAATTAATTAGGAATAAGAAGAAGAAAAAAAAATTGAACCATATGGTGACATCCTATATTTAGAGGTGCAATCAAGAAGAATATAGCATGTCACCTACTCTATTTGGCCTCCTTTATCATCCTAACTCATTTGCCTAATAAAAGGGTTATTTTGGTCGAGAGAAGTAACTATGTCGTTTAGTCTAACTTATAGAGTTACATGGGAAAAGTGTGTATAAATGAAAACACTGTGTTACTTAAATTTATGAATCTTGTTAACTAGTGTTCTCGAAATATTGTTTAAAGAATACATTAAATGAAATTTATCCTTAAAAAATATAAGTTGTTATTTTCGTTAATGTAATCATTACACCACTTTATTTATAAAACTTCTTTTAGTACTTTTTGTTAAAAAAGGCTTCTTTTAGTAATTTTAATCAATGTACTCAGTAGGATTCCCCTAAATTTATTACCTGAGTTCATATTCCTCCCGTAGGTTTCAGACAAAATTTATCAATATATGTGAATGTCTATAAATATCCAAGGATATTCAACACACTTGTAAAATTACACTTAATTTTTTTTATTTTATTCAAGCACCTATTTCTTGGCATCAATCAAACACTGTTTTCCTTTCACGAGAAAACTATGTATGATGTAGTGTAACAACATAAACACTTGGCCAAATAACACAACAATAACAATATGTAACGTACAAACAGCTCTTGGCCAAAAATAGAGATAGAAATAATCACAACTCTGTTGGCACCCTCTTATCTTGCTAAGTACCCTATAACAACGTTATAATTCAAAAAACGTTTTAATTAATTTTCCCAAAATATCTCTTTCTAAAAGTTTATTTTTTTAAATAAATATTTTGTATGATTTTTTTTTCCAGTAACACCCCAGAAATATTTAGTTGCACCCAAATCTATTTAAAGTTTAATTATAATACTACAAATTTCCTTGTTTATATAAATTTTTTGAAAACCTTCTTTTCATCTCTAACTCCAATTTTTCACCTCTCTCACAAACATCAATTGAAGTATCCTATAACAACTAACTAGGTAATTCATTTTCCCAAAGTTAATTTTTGAAAGATATATTTCGTATTTGGAGTTAAATTTATCTTCCAAAAGTTCATTTCCATTTGTTTAATTTTTTATTAGTTCTATTAACAATTTATGTATAAGACTTGTTACCTAAAGAAGAAATACTTTTTAGTATGAAGCATGAACATCACTTACCATCACTCGTGTTTTATGTCAAAGATCGATTTTGTATTTATAGTATTAAAAAAGATGTGATAGTCACGTTCTCAACCGTGACTTTCGTTATTTTGTCCCTCGTACTAAATAGTATTACTTCCAAAAGTTAACTTTCATGAAGTATTAAAATATCCGGAAGTTAACTTTTGAAAGGTAAAAACATGACATACACCTCCCCTTTTTTCCTCTCTAAGCCTTTTTGACATTTTCATGAAGTTCATTTTTCCTCTTCTCTACACTCTATTCCGATCTCCCTCCTTCTCTGTCCTCCCTGTTCTCGTCCCGTCTCTTTGGCAAAGCGAGCTTGTAAATTCATGGAATCTTTGTGTGTTCATTGTTCAACTGGTGCATGCATAACATATCTTCATCTTCAAGGTAACTATTTTTTTAAAGTAGTCATCACATACACCAACACAGAAATTTGTTAGTATTTTATTTTGCTTGTGCATTCTCATTACACATTATTTATGAAATGACACTTAGTTATCATTCTCCAATTGGAAAATAAAAATTCTGCACTTTTCTGTCTTGTTTGCTCATAAATATAGTCCTGTGCATTTGTTTACTGCAAGTATAACAAATGATACAAAGCAGGTACCTAGTCTAGCTTTGTCTAGGAAGGAAAATTCAGTTATTTGCCTGAAAAACTAACCATAGTGTCATGCTCTCCTCACACTTAGAACAAAAAAAAAACTCTCATAAGCACTGCATTCCAGAACCGGACCGGCCTATTCACCCGGGAACCGATCAGTCCGCCGGTTGATTCAACCACGGTCGGTTCTTAGTTTGTTAGAACTGAATTGAACCACGATTGGTTCAGGCGGTTCTTTTTTTCAAAAAACTTTAATACTCATTTATTAGTCATCCAACTTAACCATGATACAACTGAATGAACCAACTGAAACATGGCCTGCAAGTCTCACTGATTCGACCTCTGGTCCAGTTTTCAAAACATTGCTTATAAGACTGATGTCGAGTAAACTTTTAGTTTCTTTTTAGGGTCATAGTTATAGATAGATTCATGTGAGTTTTCCATTCATCATTCACCTATATTTGTTAAACTAAAATGGATTTCTCATTCATGCTATTCCCTAAACTTACTTGAGCAATCAACAACAGCTTTTTCACAATTCAAGGGGCTGGATATAGATATACTTCCCAAAGCCTTGGCTTTCTCCCTTAGAATATACTTTTGTATCTTACCTGTTGAAGTCTTTGGCATATCGAGAAAAATTACTGTTTTAGGAGCCATGTAGTGAGGCAAACGTTCCCTACAAAAGGCGATTATTTCTTGAGCATTTTGATCAAACCCCTCTTTCAGCTTCAAAAAAGCACAAGGAGTTTGACCCCAATGATCATCCGGCCGGGCAACTACTGCGGCCTCAAGAACAGCTGGATGACTATACAAAACAGTTTCTACCTCGACCGAGCTAATGTTTTCTCCCCCAGATACTATTATATCCTTCAATCTATCCTTAACTTCTATGTATCCATCAGCGTGTTTCACAGCTAGATCCCCACTATGAAACCAACCGTCTTTGAAAGCTTCTTCTGTTGCTTTCAAATCTCTAAAATATCCACTCATCACTGTATTCCCTCTAAACATTATCTCGCCAACTGTTTTTCCGTCAGCTGGAACACTTTCCATAGTTGCAGAATCTTTAACATCAATTTCCTCCAATGCCACATGTGGTACACCTTGCCTAGCTTTCATCTTCGATCTTTCTTCAGGAGGCAATGTGTCCCACTCAGGTCTCCACGCACAAAAACTCCCTGGACCGTATGTTTCTGTCAAGCCGTAGAGGTGAGAAACACTAAAACCAATTTCTTCCATTTTGGAAAGAATCTGTGGTGGTGGAGGTGAACCACCTGTCATCACTAAAACCTTGTGATTGAGTGGCTTTCTATGAGTCGACGCAGAATTTAAAATCATGTTAAGCACTGTAGGAGCTCCTCCCATGTGTGTCACCTTATGCTGAATTATGTTGTCAAATATGTTCTGTGGAGAGACTTTCCTTAGACAAATATTTGTTCCAAATTGTGCTGCCACTCCCCAAGGGAGACACCAACCGTTGCAATGGAACAACGGAACGTTCCAAAGATAAACAGGAAAGATGTCCATTTGAAAGAGTAGAACTGTTGCTAAAGAGTTTAAATAAGCACCTCTATGGCTGTAGACAACTCCTTTAGGTCTAGATGTGGTTCCTGAGGTGTAATTTATACTTATAGGATCCCATTCACTTTGTGGTTTCACTATATTGAACCCGTTATGCCCAACTTCTATTAGCTTCTCATACTCGTAACTCGTTGATGTAATGGCAATCGTAGATGAGCAATGAGAATCGGTAACTAAGACTATAATTGGCATTTCTGTTCGTTTTTCACGAAGCAAGTCCAATGCTCCTTGAACAATTTCAAGTAGTTGGTGGTCTGCAAAAAGGATCTTTGCTTGTGAATGCTCGAGCAGGACTGAAACCATAGCTGCATCTAAACGCGAATTAAGGGTACAAAGAATGGCTCCAGCCATTGGTACTGCGAAATGCAGCTCATACATTGCAGGGACATTAGGTGCTAGTGTGGCAACCTGTTTGCAAACAACATGCAATAGCATCAGTGAAACATCTATGCTGTAAGTGCGGGAGAAAACGAAACTAAATTCGGTAATCTAAGTAACTGAATCTCTTGCAACCTTAGAATGTAATAGTAGCAGACCTAAAGTTCATAAGCAATATTTTCTGTTTCATACATTTGTTTTTTCTGTTACTGGAATCTGAAATTTAATAGTAGCTCAAATTAAAATCCCACATCCACTTTACATTATGGAACATTTATTTCTTCTTTGCACAATTGGTAAATTACAATACATAAAACTGTATATTGTGACAACAAATTAACCTCTCATCGATAGGGTTAAAAGTACGGCACATTTTATAGAAACATCCTATAATCCAAATTACAGCACATGTACTACGATTTGGATTTCCTGCTGTTATAGCATGATGTTGTAACAGATCTTGACCGTCCGATCTCAAATTGATGGCTGAAATTGTTTTTAATTACCTTTACTAATTCATAATCTGAATTGTCCGATCTCAAATCAACGGCCAAGATCCCCTATTGCGTCAAACTGTGTGAACCTAATACTGCAAGCAATCCGGGTCCCATGGACGGACCATATAATAAGTTTACATTACCAAAACTTTAAAACATGCTCCAATGTCCTGTTTGGGTTAAAGGTTAATTATGCGATGAACGCTTATAGTTTAAACGTTTATCATAAAGTGTTTGTGTACAAGCTATTTTTATAACAAAAGATAAAATAAAGTCAAACTATTTTTATGTAAGCGCCATAAGGTGTTAATAATAAGCTATTGTGGCGAGAGCTTATGGTAACAGGTTGAAAACATGCAAACACGTCATAAATTATTTCTATAAGCTCTCTCAAACGGTTCACAAGTGCTTATATAGTACATAAACTCAAAGAAGTCGATTCAAAAACGCCACAAATCCAAAACATTGTTAAAGTAAAATTAAAACAGAGACATGCATGTCGCAAAGTAACACAACTCACCACATCTCCACGGGAAATCCCAAACTGGGTAAGAGAAGAAGCAAGTTTGAGACAACGTTGATGAGTTTGACCCCAATTATACTTCAAAGAACCATACACAAGAGATGTTCTGTCTCTACAAACCTTTGCTGCTCTCTCCAAGAAGTTGATAGGTGACAAAGGATCAGTGTTTGCATGGCAATGAAGTAGCCCTTCCATTGATTCCCATGATCCTCGATCAGGGTCCTTAGAAAAGTTTGAGAATTTACGTGAGAAGGTGTGGTGGGTTGATCTGAAGTGGGTTAGAGAACGAGTCCAAAGCATGATCTTGAAGATGTTGTTCATGGTGAGAGGGTAAAGTATCCACACAGAGTTAATGATTCAACTGAGATGGCAAAGAGTTTATCATTTAACATTGAAGTGGGGTACGTTTCCGACAATGACATGTATGTTTTGTTTCTCTTAGAATCAAATCAAAGAATATTGGTATTTTGTGCAAATAACGTTAACTATGATGAAATGTGGATAAGGTCATTGACATTCAACTTATTCAGGTACTTTGTTTTGGCACATCTATTGTAGTATTTTTATATACTAATTAAAGAATTAAAATAATAATCAGTCATAAAAAAAAGAATTAAAATAATATTAATATGATCATCAACATGACGATGACAAGCACAGATATTAAACTAAATCTAAGTATGACATGGTAAATTACTGAAATACAATGCATGGTAAATTTTTATTTTTTTTTCAAATGTTGTGGTGTGGACTCTCACTATTGTGGGATCAAATTATTTTCAACAATGGTGTGGCTGATTGTAATGAGACTATCTCCCATATTAAAACTCTCATTATTATGTCGTAACGAGTTGGCCTATCCCTTGTATTCTACTATTATATATATATATATATATATATATAAATAAAAAAAATAAAAATAAAAAACGAGTTCTAAACGATTTAATTCATAAACTACAAAGTGTGGAAATTAAGAAATAGCACAAAGTTCTTAATATTAAAAACGAGTTCTTACGATTTAATTCAAATATTAACATCTCATTTTTTTTTCTAAGCACAAACCAGTTACACAACTGAAAAAACCCTTCCTGAGCAGAACTTCAAAAAATAGATAGGTCATAACAATTAATCAATAATAGTAAGTAGCAAATCAAATGTTTCGATAGAAGTGAGAACCACTTATCACTCTTGAATTTTTCAGGAGAAAAAATAATACATCATTTTGTGTGTTGCATAAACATTATTCAGGACAAAAAATGCTATTTCCAATTTGATGGGTGCACAACAATGTTGATAAAATTGACTATAAAAGATTGTACGAGGCTGACTTGCATTTGAGAAATCAGCAACTAAATGAATCAATCTAAAGCATCTATTACTGCATCGACAACTTCTTGGGTGGTGCTTGTCCCTCCAAGATCCTTTGTCCGATACTTGCCCTCAAGAATGACCTTTTCAACAGCTTTTTCCAAACGGTCAGCAAATGCAGGAAACTGGAGATGCCTAAGCATCATAGCTGATGAGAGAAGAAGCGCCACTGGGTTAGCTGTCTTTTGTGCAGCTACTTTCTCATTACCAACATTTCCTGCTGAAGCACCCTGCTCAAACACAGCATGCTCAGCACCAACATTACCTGCAAAAAGGACACACATGGTTTGTGTTTGTGATTATCAGGCTATAATGTGACAACAGAGAATCATGTGTATGAATAATATAACTTCTACCCAAAAGCCCTAAACCCAACAACCAGCTCCAACCTACCAAGAGTACTTTCACCACCACCACCATCATATTTCATATAGCCACAAGCCACTAATACCCCCATTTAGGGGTGGAAATAAGTCAGGTTGTCCAACTGAGGCCTATGGCCTAGTCCTTTATTTTATTTTTATTAGGGAGCCTATGGCCTAGTCTAGTTTGCCCAAGACGGGTGGTCAGACATTTTATTAAGTAAACAAAGTTAAGGATTTTTGGTAGTTTATTTAGCTAAATAGCCAGTGCTTCATGGCCACAACAAAAAAAAAATTAGGTCTAACAGACCGACATATTAAAATAAATGTAAATAATAACTCTTTATTTCTCTTATTATTAAGTATTATTAATATTGAATTTTGTACATTGCGTTAGATTATATGTTTTCTAACATTTTCAATAATTAATTCATACTACCACCTTCATGAATTTTTGGCATATTTAAATGTCTTGCTGTAAATTAAAATTTAAATAGGTTATCATGTAAGGTCAAATTCTTTAAAATGCAAGATTAGACCTCAAAAAAGATTTATGCAAACAAAACAAATCAGAATCTGACTTATAAAACTCAGTTTGACCCATCTATTTCTATCTCTGTATCATGTGTCTCAGAAGTACTGGTTTTAGTTTTATCTTATTATAAAGAGAACCTAACCCATTCCATATTAGTCTTTTAGACTGTTTAAAGATAGGTTAGATAATTTATTTAAAGAAGTTGATATGAACTCGGTCTCTAAGTAGACTAACAATTCATACCAGGTTTTCAAAAAGGCTACAGCCAACCTAAAAGAATGCCTATGACAGACAATAGATCATATTTGAACCCTGATTCATTGAACAGTTTGGGTCCATTTTCACTAATATGACTACAGAAACATTTGTTTTCACTACCATCAGTAACTGCATTACCTATATAATGAGTTAATGGAAGCAGTCATCTATGATACTTCCAGATATTATTTTAGAGAATGATATTCTAGCTTGACAGGTCTCATATGATCAAACAGGCAAATTTAATGAAGTAGTGTTTATTGGCAAAGTTTTTCGATGCATAAGAATGTTGTCCAGAACAATCATCTAGACAAGCAACAGAAACTCTCTGCCTAGTCTATCAAATTTTGAACATTATTCACACGTCTGATAACATGGTAAAAGAGGGAAAGAAAGTATTTAAAAGGAAACATAATCAGATCAAAGCTCTAAGGTTGCAATACAGTAGTGACGAAAAACCATACCTCCTGGCATGACTCCAGTGCCTCCAGCAATGCCAGCTGCAGTATTTGCAACTAGATTTCCATACAGATTTGGGGTAACCTAGCACAAGGTAAAAGTATGCATGAATTTCAAAACTACTTTTATTCAACTAAAAATCAGAAACAAATTGTGAAGACTAGGAAGTTGCAAGACAAAACCATCAAGACCTAAGGTTGATGACCAACCCACATCAATGATTCTTGCTTAGACCAATAGAAAAGAAAGGAAAAATTTAATTGTCCCTTCAATATTCCACAAAGTACATCTACATCCTCCAAGATTGTTTGTTGGATGGATAAGTTAGGGGAGAAAGGGACTGAAGGGTTAATTTTTCTAAAAATTGGAATGATATAATGTTTTTAAAACTGAATAAGTGGCTTTGGAAAGTTAAGTGATGATCTCTCGTTTTATTCCTCTCCTTTTCAAACAGAGAGAAAGGGGAAATTCCCCTACCTTCCCTCTAGACTTCTACATCCCAATTCGAAACATACCTTAAAGGTCGTTGAAGACTACTACACCATTATGTATCACAAATCTTAACTTTATCTATCTACACATGAACAAGGGAAATAAGTAAATATATTTCCCAGACATTCAAACCTTGTTGATCCATGTCATAAAAGGGTTTGATCTCAACTAACATGGTTTGGGCATGTGTGAAGGAGAATGTGGATGTCGACTGTCGTAGTATAGAGAGTAGATAAGATTCAGGGTAGGTCAATCGCTAGAGGCAGAGAAATGCTAAGAAAAACTGTTGTTTGGTCCATGTTAACAACTACCAGATGCTATCGGAACATAATATTCAGACCTTCAATTTTTAAAATGTTTCTGCTGATGTTTGTGCGTAGTTTCTTTGTGATAAACTCTAATAGTTCTTAACTTTCAGGACAATGTGCTTAGGAGATGATCTTTCTTTCCTTTTTCCCATGTTGCCAACCTTTGGTTGAACCAACGGTGAAAAACCTATAGCAAAACAGGAATCATGATCTATACGAGCAACTCAGCTCTTGTTTTTCTTTGTCCTGCTGTCAGCCTTGACTCATTTCTTAGTTGATACTAAAGTCATTAATTGTCAGTAAGAAAAGTGTTTGTTTACTCGAGCACAAACAAAGGAGATGGTTTAATATGTGTTTACTTTACTCCATCATAGATTAAAGAAAAGTGGATAAATTTTACATACCATGACGTCAAACTGCTCGGGCTTTGAAACAAGCTGCATGCAACAATTGTCCACAATAATTTCGTTGTATTTAATTCCAGGATACTTTGTGGCAACCTCTCGACAAGATTCCAAGAACAAACCATCTGCAAGCTTCATTATATTTGCTTTGTGGACAGCAGTCACTTGCTTTCTGTTGTTCAGGTAAGCATACTCGAACGCATATTTAGCAATACGCTCAGAACAGAACTTTGTTATCACCTACCAAAAATATCAAGTCAAACCGCAAACACAACCCAATACTGCATCAGTACAACAAAAACTAGATAGATATTCCAAGGGAAAATAATAACCAATATAATTTGTGAGAATGTTTTCTACTTTCATTCCTTATTTTTCAAATATTTGTATACAAGTATGTCCTGAAATGGTAGACTACAGCTCAGTCAATAAAATAAATGAAAACAAAAAAAGTACTGAATTTGGTAATTGTGACTCATTTTAATCCAAATATTACCCTGGCCTTGACACCATTTCAAATTAGTTTCTAATGTTGAATACTTAAGAACCAAGGTCTTAAATTGTGAAGTTGTGTCACCGTCATTGATGTGACATCTGGGTTTTGGGACTGAGCCCAACCAAACGTGCTGATTAGTGAAATGGTTACAATTGCATATGTGGCCAGGTTTTAGAGGAAGAGACGTACATGTAAGGAGAAGGTATGGCAAGACGGAGCCATTCAAGGTTAATTTAAGTTGGAACCTAAGAGGTTTGGAAAGAGAAAGAGAAACGCTTCTTCCCTCGAGAGCTTTTGCTCTGGGGTTACGGGGAGCTTCTTAGTTCCTTCTGTAATACATCTATTTTCAATCAATAATATAGTTTATTGCCTACAAGATTGAAAGCCAACAAAAGCCTCTTTCCTCTGGGGGTTACGAGCAACCTCATTCATGATTGCTTCGCTTATAGTCGCAAAGACATCAAAAGCCATGATGTTGTGGCCAATATTGCAATCACAAACCTTTTAAAGAAACCGCACAACTAAAGAAATAAACTAATCCCTACAAGATCATTTTGAAATTTCAAATTAATATTCATTTACTATACATGGATATCCCTTGCAAACATATGTGTCTAAAGAACTCTATAGATTCTCAATTAGGTTCTAAGATTAGGTCTAACTCATCCTTACAAAATCGGCTTGTCGAGTAAGAAGTAACTCTATATACTCATTTCACGTCTTATCTATATTCTACTTGGATTTTTCCCAATATTCTCAATCATACACCAAAAATTTCATAATTTTGATTTTGAATTTTTCTTATTAAACACAACAACAACAACAACCAATTATAATCCCACTAAGAGGGCTCGGCTACATGAATCAAATAACATCATAGTGCTCTATCAAAAACCATGTCTTTCTCCTCAATCAATATAAAACAAAGAAATGGTAGCAATTATACCTTAAGACTTTCGACGACACCAGGAACAACCTCATGTTCAAGACCAGCATACTCCCCTTCAGTATTCTCCCTAATAACTACAATATCAACGTTATCATGTCGTGTAGGTAACCCAGGAAGATTAAAACAATTAACAAGCGAAGCATAAAGATCAAGCTCTTTCCTCAACTGAACATTAAGCGAACTAACACCACCACCCATAGGAGTAACCAATCCACCTTTAAGACAAACCTTATTCTTACGGATCGATTCAAGAACTTCCGTAGGTACAGCTTTCATGTCACCATGTACGTCGAATTTCTCAAAGTAAACCGGCGCGTGCATCGCTTCCATTAGTTGCTCAACGGCGCCGGTTACGAGTGGTCCGATTCCGTCGCCGGGGATTAGGGTTACGGGACGGGGGGTTCCGTCGCCGGGACGGTGCATGTAGGTTACGCATCGTTTTGAGATGGTGAATGGTTCGGATTGGGATCGGGTTGAGAGGAGGTGTTTGAGGAGGGGTATGGATCTTCTTGCCATTGGTGATGGAGGGAAGGTTGGGGGGTTTTTGAGGAAAAAGGGGGGTGTGAGTATGAGATTTGGTTACTGTGTTGTGATGGTTGAAGCTACCATGGAATTGGAATGGAAGAATAATTGAGAGAATAATGAAATGGGAAAGTCGACGGAAACATGGGGTGTGATTGGAATGACCCGGAATTGTAGTGGCCAGTGAGAATTTTAGAATATTTTTTATTTTTTATTAATTAATTAGTAATATTCTCCCAACCTTTCAAAACTCAAAAGTAGGAATAACATGGCCTTTGGAATAGAAATGAGCAATGATATTTCAACAACCTATTTGATAACCTTTATTTTCTCTTTTTTCATTGGGTAAAAAACAATGGAGAAAGAAAAAGAAAGAGATAGAGGAAGAATGTAACGTGAGTATGAGAAAAAAAATTGTCTAAAATTGTCACAAATTAGTTGTATAAATATCATTTCACAATAGTGAAACAAAGTTTTACGCATATATTCAATAATCTTCTATCAGATCAGTTAATAAGATATGATTAGTTGAAATCTATCTTAGTTAATTTGATGGTGTTGGTTTTAGGGGGTGTATTGGATTGAGATTTCAAAGGATTTTAAAAGACTTTTTTATTTTAAAAAAGTCTTGTGGTATTCAGTCAAGATTTTTAAGAAATGTAAAACATTCTTGTGGTATTCAATTCGGATTTTAAAGATTTTTTAATGAGTCCAATAAAATCCAGTGGTATTCAATTGAGACTTTGCATAACTTTAAAATTGTCTACTAGTATTCAAAATTCTACGGATTTTAATGGATTGTTGTGAGTAATGGATTTTGTGAGATTGTTTAATGTAAAATGTACCTACTAACAATCTCACACCTAGCATTTAGACTTTTCTGTCTCCCACACATAGCCTTGAGATTTTTTTAGTTTTTATATTATTGCTCTAAAAAGAAATTTTTTATTCCTTCGTCGTTTGCCTGTTTACCCCTTATATGCATATTTCAACCAAGAAAAATGTTGTCCACTTTACATGCTAAGAACCATCGCTGTCGTGTGGAGATCGAATGTACCTTGTTCATGTGGAGCATTTCACCTTATTCTCACTTTTATAAACATGCAGTGAATTTGTATCCATTTTTAGAGTGTACTACTTTTTTAAGGTCTTTGATTATATTCAGTGTCAATTTTGATGAGCTAATTTAACTTCTTTAAAAAATAGGTATGATTAGTAGTGTGTTTTTAATTAATTAAATGATGTGTCAACAAATGATTGAGATATATGTGTAAAATTTTGTTACACCCACCATGTATATAACTTAAAGGTTCCCTAAAAAAAAAAGTATATAACTTAAAGATATGAATAAATAAAACAATCTTGTATGATTCATAAACTCAATATTTTTTTTAGGCATAACTTAGGAAGAGAGCGAGGAAGCTCGTGACCCGAGCGACGAAGTTACGTGGCTTGGGGGATAGGCCTCTAACAACTTAGGGCGATATTTAAGGAACAAGTAAAGACACCCACATATCGAAACGTGATAATAAGGCGACACTTGATGAACAAGTAATTGCCCTTAATTATAGGAAACACCGACCAAATTATGGGGGGAAACTTTAATCCATCTTTATTAAAGGAGGTATTTGGCTAAACTTAGGATTCATTCACTTTCCACCCACAAATACCTAAATATTGGTGTCCTAGTACCTCACACCCTGCCTACTATGTCTAACATAAAGTTTCAGGCGAGAGCATTTGGTACCCACTGTGAAGGCACCTAAGAGTTATTCTCCAGCTTTGCTTTACCAACCTGAGCCATCAACGAGACATTGTAGGCCATCTAGAATCTAGTTGAGGATCTGGAACGCCGAAATGAAACCATATAAAACCCAAGTGCAGGAAATACAACAATCACAATAAACCATTGGAGATTCCAATACGAATGAGATGGATAACCACCAATCTTTAAGCCAAGGGAAATGGGACGTTCTTGTCCCGGAGAATATCAATACTCTAAACCTGACGATGTACGACGAAAAAAGAGACCCCCTTTGACCACTTGATAGCCTTATGCACTTGATGGTTGTCAAACATGCTTGATTACTTTCTTCCCTTTCCAAGTTGTTCTAAACCCAGCCAGTTCCGAGAATGATACCATGACCATCTCCATGGTTTGAAAAGGATCAATATCAATGACCATTTATGATGCTCCTTTATCGGCTACTTTGAACATGTTATCCTTAAAAGCTTTTTGAATGACCTTTCAAAAGACGATTCAGTTTGTTGTTGCATGGTTGTAAAAATTATATCATTTGCAATACGTATTGGCTCTTGATTTTCTCATCGGGAGGAATTTTGTAACCATCAAGGAGCCGAATTTTCTCATCTTTTAGTAAATAATCAAACATATGATCAATTTTCGCTATATCATAGGCATATTGGTTTGATCCTTTGATGAATATGTCTCATTTCTCTTTGGATGACCTAAAGACATAACATGCGTAGTTTTTTCTTTCAGGATCTTATCAATCAGGATATCTATCGTAGGATCAATTGACATATCAACATCGGATTAATCCCTGTCAATGATTGGCATTAGGTGTGGACCTCTCACATGACTACAAAAAAAAAATTAAAATTTTTAAATGATTCACTTGAGTTTATTTTAAAGTATAGATCAAATGTCATGACGAAAAACGTTTTGAGGACCAAAACTTACCAACATTTTTTAAAGGGACTAAAAACGAAATTTCAGATATTTATAAAGATCAATAACTTATTTACCCTTTATTTTAATATTGTTTGATGATTTATGTATCTCTTTTCTACTATGTAAATGTAAAATGTAGAGGAACCCAACAACGGTTGAAAGTGTGATCATATCATCTTGGTTCCTTTATGTAAAAACAAGTCCCTCTCCAACAATAAAACACCACACACTTAATATTATGACAATGTTAACCACTTGTACCACTTGCATCTTCTATCTGATTTGTACACTTTTGTCAACGGCACACTCTTTGAATACGTACACTACAATTTATTGAAACGAGTTCATATAAAATTGGTGCCACTTAAATTTGGAGAAATATGTGAATTTAAACCCTTTAAAAAGTGTTATTGAGATTTGAAAGAGTGTGTCAGAAAGATTTTATTTCTAGCATAATTTTTTTCTAATATAAAGAGATGTGGATAGTGCAGTTCATTCAGCAAAGACATTTGAAATATTAGCCATGTTATTTCAACAAAGATTTTGGGGACATCGTATACAACAACAAGGCAGTGTGGATGTTGCATGAAAACTGAGACGAGCCAAGAAAAATTATTAAAAAAGCCAAATTGAAGGACAAATCGTATAGAAATACGGTGTAACCGGAAGTATGCATTTCATTTGAGTTTGAATGGGAAGGGAGAGCCTCAGGTAGAAGGAAGGAGGAAAGAGAAATAAAAGAAATGATAGTCCTCCAACATGAATAAGTGGGTTTGTTTTTTCTGGATAATGCAAAATCCCTCCAAAATAAGGGAAGTAAAAAAATTGAATTGTTGAAGAATTTTAAAAGATTTAGATAAATTTTTAAGTTCAATCTATGTTGTTATAATACTCTCAAAATTTAAAATGTATTAATAATAAACATTCATCAATCATTCTATATAAAAACATTTTTTCAAAAAATATTCTCTATTATTCTCTCTAATCCACTGCTCAAAGTCCTCCATCCATTACCCTCCACTCCAACCTTGCAAAAAGAGCTTAGTATATGTTTTGCGGCTCCACTTTCATATTTAAAAAAATAAATAAAAAGGTGCTGCTTCAGCTTTTTGCTTTGTTTTAAGAGAAATGATATTTGTACAACCATTTTTTAACAACTTTTGTGACAACTTTCTTTCTCATACTCATTATGTTTTTACTTTTTCTCTCTATTGCTTTAGTTTTTGTGTCAATACCTCTTTTCCTTGATAAAATTATGATTGTCTCAAAAGTTGTCTATCAAATGGTTGTTCAAATAACACAGCTCTTTTTTTAAAGCATTGTGGCAGCCGCAGGGGTGCCAGACTGCCAGCAAAGGTTATTGGACGTCTCATAGGAGCAGAGCAAGTGGTTCTTCTCTCACCGCTGAGTTTTCCATCCAAACAACAAAGCATGAAAGATCACGAGATTACATGTCAATGAATGTTAGGAGGAGAAATGTAAAACATACACATTCATTGTTCAATGTTTCATCTTCATTGACTTTATTGAGGTTTGAAACTACATTTTCACCTTACATTCACTAATATCACATGGGACTCACCATACAACAGACCTGCAAATTATTAATAAATTCCAAAACCTTAACTCCTAAACCCTTAGCCACCCCTTTTGACCAGTATCAAAATCATCCCAAATTAAGTACTCTACTAACCAACAACAAGACAGAAATTGAAACAACAACAAAACAAACACAATAAGCCAAAACTGCTAGAGACAAGTGCATACTAAACACAATCTAAGCATGCTTTGCTTGAAAATTCTTCATGAAAGCCACCAACTTCTCAACACCAGCCAAAGGCATAGCATTGTAAATTGAAGCTCTCATACCACCAACAGACCTATGTCCCTTAAGCTGAACCATATTCTCCTTAGCAGCTTCCTTAATAAACTCACCTTCCAACTCAGATTTCTCCAAAGTAAAAGGAACATTCATCAAAGACCTAACAGATTTCTCAACAGGACACTTAAAAAACCCATTACTCTCATCAATAGCATTGTACAAAATCTCAGCTTTCTTCTTATTCTTCTTCTCAACTTCAACCAAACCACCTTGTTCCAACAAATCCTCAAAAACCAAACCACACATGTAAATCCCATAACAAGGTGGTGTATTGTAAAGTGAATTGTTCTCAGCATGAATCTTGTAATCAAGCATCACAGGTGTCAAATCTTGAGCATTTCCAATCAAATCATTTCTCACAATCACAATTGTTACACCAGAGGGACCCACATTCTTCTGAGCACCAGCATAGATCAAACCAAATTTCGAAACATCAACAGGTTTGGAACAGAAATTTGAAGACATGTCAGCCACCAAAATCCCATTTTGATTACTGGGTGTTGGATAATTCTTATACTCAACACCATGAATTGTTTCATTAGCACAAATATGCAAAAACCTAGCTTCTGGATTCTGTTTCAATTCATCAAAAGATGGAATCTTTGTATACTTTTCAGATTTCCCAGACCAAATCACGTTTGGTTTGCAATATTTCTGACCTTCTTTCACAGCTTTATCACTCCACGATCCAGTAACAACGTAATCAACGGCGTCGTCGGGCTTGCAGATATTCAACGGCACGGCGGCGAACTGAGTGGTGGCGCCGCCTTGAAGAAAAAGAACTGAATATTCCGAGGAGATATTCAAAAGGGTACGCAGATCTGACTCAGCTTTTTGGATAATGGAGAGAAATTCTTTACCTCTGTGACTCATCTCCATGACGCTCATACCGGATCCGCGCCAGTTGTAGAGCTCTGATTGGGCTTTGAGGAGGACGTTTTCAGGGAGGGTGGCGGGTCCAGCGGCGAAATTGAAGACGCGATCTGAGGAATGGGCTTGGGTTTGGGGCTGGGCTTGGGCTTGGGTGGTGGCGGAGGAGCATTTGATTGAAATGGGTTTGAAGGTGGGGTTGGTGCGGAGGGAGATTGTTGAGGTGATGGGTTTTTTGAGGAAAGGGTTGTTGTGTTGAGGGAGGAGATGGGTTTGTGGTGAAGTTGTCATTGATGTTGCCATGGTAGAGAGAGAGAGAGAGAGAGATATGAAAAGAGAGAGAGAGAGAGAGAGATGAAATGAAAAGAAAAGTGGGAGTGAAGTTTTTTCGCGCAAAGTTTCCTTTCAGGTGTTTGGTGAAGAGATCTGAATCAAAGGTAGAGAAATATGTAGAGAGGGAGGGAGAGATTTTTAAGGGTTAATTTAGGAAATAAAAAATAATAAGTTTATTATATGAATTTGGACAATTTTTTAATAAATTATTTCTAAAAATATGTAATACCTATTTTAGTTTTCTTTTGTACGATGAACTAATGAATTAAGTTTGGTATTATAGTGGATATATGAAGGTTACTTACTTACATTATGTATTGTGATGTAGCTTTATACGAAATCACGATGGATATGTGGATCATTATAATTTGGACATGCAAATATCAAACATACATTTGAAGTGTTTAAAGATTAAAATTGTATGATTTTGCGATACAAAGTCATATGATATAAATCGAATAAAATATAATCTTTGTTAAAAAAATATATAATTTTTTTTATTAAGTAGTTTAGTGGTTAAAAATTCACCTCTTAAGATAAATGAGTGAGGTGTTTCAAATCTCAGTCTTTGCATATATTATGCGATGCAATGTCTCTATCAACTGAATTAAATTCACATAACACATTATTGAAGTATTCTAATCACAATATCACTCACTTATATAGAATGTTTATTTATTTGTCAAAAAAAGAATGTTTATTTATATTACTCCTAATAATTATCATTTTTTAAAACTCAAAACAGTACCCCTTAAAAAAAAACATAGTAGTATAATTTTCAAACAAATTAAACAATGGAAAATACATCTAGTCGTCAACAACAAAACGGGGGTTGGTGTGGCGCACAATTTTTTTTTTTTTTTTATTGTTGGCTAATACCAAATACAAAAAAAATAATTT
>Ga0228710_1006037_pt1 | contig 18584 bp, 12 predicted proteins | sample MedpolnodulmetaG_FD_177995 | JGI IMG/M metagenome (GOLD analysis project Ga0228710, IMG submission 177995) | Root nodule microbial communities from Medicago polymorpha collected in Santa Monica, California, United States - pink nodules | ecosystem: Host-associated > Plants > Roots > Nodule...
TACCTCGAAAAAAAAGAAGAAGATAGTAAGTGATTAATTATTTCGTAAATATATAAATTCACACTCTGTTAGTATTCTCCGCCTCAAAACACAGTCACCAGTCTCTCGTATCAAATTAGGTTTCGAGACAAATCGGAGTTGAGTTTGAAACTGTCAGTTATCATCATGTCGGACGAGGAACACCACTTTGAGTCAAAAGCCGATGCCGGAGCTTCCAAGACTTATCCTCAACAAGCCGGAACCATCCGCAAAAATGGTTACATAGTTATCAAAAATCGTCCCTGCAAGGTTTTTATTAGTTTTTTTATTCAATTTCATTCTCTCAAGATTGATTAGTTTGATTTAATTATGATCCTTTGTTTTGTTTTTGTTTAGGGTTTGATTGTTTTTGTAGGGTTTTGTAGTTTTTTCTCTAAATGATTTTGTTTGTGTTTGATGTTTAGCTTTATAGATCTATTATTTCATATAAAATAATCTAGTATTTTGTTGTTAGTTTAATTAACTGAATTGAAAATTTGTTTTTTTTTTTGTTGAAAATCGAAATTTTATGTTCCATGTGTTGTTTCGTTCTGTTTTGGGTTGTATTTGTGATTTTGCATGTTTTATTGTATTGTTGTTTGACAAAGTTTTACATTTTGGTCGATTTGCAATCACTAGATATTGAGATGAAGAGTCAAAACCCTAATTTCGCAGTGTGTGTGTGATTGGAGTAGGTTAGTAGAACCCTTTTAGTGCGGTCCATGTTGTTTTGTTCTGTTTTAGAATTGTATTCGTGAATTTTCATGTTTTTTCGTATAGTTGTTTGAGAAGGTTGTAAATTGTGGTTGTGATGTACAATTCCTTGGTATTTGTGAGGAAGAGTAGAAAACCCTAATTTCGCAGAGTGTGTGATGGCGGAAAATTATTATAACCCTTTTAGAGTGTTCCTTATGTTGTTTTGTTCTGTCGTAGGGTTGTGTTTAGGACTGTTCATCTTGTATTGTTTTATTGTTTGTTAAAGGTTTGAAGTTGTGGTGTGTTGCGACTGTTTGATATTGTGGAGAAAGAGTTTAAGTCAAATGCGGCTGATACAACAGCGATTAATTGATGTTGTTGAGACTTGAGACATCAAAAACCCTGATTTTGTGGTGTGTATAGTGGTTGTGAGTTTTATGTAGAACCTTTTGAAGTGTAGCTTTGGTTGTGTTTGAAAGGGATTTGTGTGGTCTTTTGAGTAGTAATTTTGGACTTATGTTTGTTTTTTTGTGTTTGTATGGCTGTTTTGGTTTTTTGCTACTTTGGGGGTTTACTTGATAATGTGATTGATGGATGTGTATGGATACTTTTATCACAGTTTTTTTTTTCTTCCCTTAAATTTAGTTTTTGGGTTGTGAGTGTGGACTCTTATCACAATTTTTTATTTTTTAATTTAGTTTTAGGGTTGTATTTGTGAGTGTTCATGTTGTATTGTGCTGTTGTTTGGCTAAGTTTTAAGACACAAAAAATCCTAATGTCCCGGTCTGTATTGTGGTTACGTTCTATTATTTATAACCTTTGGATGGTAACTTTTGTTGTGTTGGAATGGATATTCGTACTTATTTTGGATTGATCATTGTTTTTGTGCTTGTTTTGAACTTTGATGGTTTACTTGATTCCGTGATTGATGGGTTTGGATGGATTCTTGTATGGCAGGTTGTTGAGGTTTCAACTTCAAAGACCGGTAAGCATGGACATGCTAAGTGCCACTTTGTTGCCATTGATATTTTCACTTCTAAAAAGCTTGAAGATATCGTGCCATCCTCGCACAATTGTGATGTACGTAGACGTTTTATTTTTCATGATGTTTCTTTACATATTTGATTCCTTTTTATTTTATTTTTATGACATTTTTCTGTGTTCTTTTGTCTCCTAGGTTCCCCATGTGAATCGTACCGACTACCAATTGATCGATATTTCTGAAGATGGTTTTGTAAGTTGAAATATTGTTTCTTCTGATTTTTGGCAATTTGTTTGATTCAATGACTGTTCTTGATTCTATTGTTTGAATCTCTTTACTGAATGATGTCATTGAATGATGTTATTTTATAGGTGAGTCTGCTCACCGAAAATGGTAACACCAAGGATGACCTGAAGCTTCCTACTGATGACAATCTGCTTACTCAGGTTTGTAGGAATTTACTGCTTTGTTTGTTAATATTCACATCGTGCAAAAGTATGCCTAGCTTTAGAACATTTTTTTGGTTTTAGATTCATATTTTCACTTTAACAAATATATCTTTACTGTTTTACCTGAATCTTGTTTTCCATATCAGAATCATCATTGATTCCCTTGATTGTTTTATTCTTTGGCTCAAATTGGTTCAACTTTTAGTTAACAGGACTTCGTAGCCTAAAACGAGTTTTAGTTTATGGTTCTTGCTGATGAAGTTAATGACATGTTTGATGTGAGGGAACTGATTCCTCTCATTGAAGTTTAGTACAAAAAAACAGTTGAAATTTATTTTTTTGAATTGTTTGTGTTACAAATACTTGAAAACAAGAGATAAGTGGAAATATTTGAAAACATTAAGCAAGCGACAACAAAGTAATAGTTTTCTGATAAAAGTGAAAATGAGAAATGAAAACAAAATGCTCTCAAATCATACCGGCCTTAAAAGAGGGAGTGTCTTAAAATATTAAGATGTAAAAGTTAAGTTTAACCTTTTCTTTTGCCATAGTTAATCTTCACTTACAAGAGAACTTGTAGTGTAACCTTTTCTTATGCCATTAACTAAGATTCAGAAGTTAGTTTTAACCTTTTCTTTTGCCATAAAGTTTATTTTAACTTACAAGAGAACTTTTATAAAATTCATAATTGTTGTATGATGTTTTTAATATTGATTTTCTACAACTGTTCAATGGGAAATTTATATGAACGAGTTTGAGTTTATCTTTACATGATGCTCTATTATGTTTATCTGTTCATTGATTCTTTGTATTATTTCTGAAACTGAGATGTTTTATTGTATTATTCCTCTAACTGAGACTTTTTATGGGCGTATTGTTCCTCTAAGTTCTGAGTTTGAGATGTTCTATTTTGTTTACCTGTTCATTGATTCTTTATATTACTCCTCTAACTGAGATGTTTTATCGGCCTATTACTCCTCTGATTGAGATGTTTTATCGGTCACTGCAGATCAAGGAAGGTTTTGCTGAGGGTAAAGACCTTGTTGTGTCTGTGATGTCTTCTATGGGTGAGGAGCAGATTAATGCCCTGAAAGATATTGGTCCAAAGAATTAGCTTCAACTAGTGCTGCCCATTTGTTGCTTCTATTTAACTAAAACATATTTTTGTGTTGTGTTATTGTTCAACCCTTTGGTTATGGACACTGGTCAGACTAGTCTTACCAACTGTGTTTATGGATGTGACACAAACTCTTTAGCATTTTTCTGTTTCCATGCTGTTCCGAGTTTTTCTTATAAAAATTACAAGTTTTTTACATTATTTTTGTTTTGGTGTATTGTGCATTTATGTTAGATATTCTGTGTGCGCATCAACTACAAAACATTTGAATTAATGTGCATTTGGGAAAATAGTAATAGTTATTAGGATTATACTAGTTAGAAATTCGGACTTTGTAAGCTGTGTTACTGAATATTTGTAGCTTCAAGTGCTATTTGGAAGTTGTTAAAAGTGTGTTCGTAGTTTAGCATCAGATGCTTTTCAGGTTTTAATGCATTTATGAAAATCTGGGATGTGCTTTGTATACTGTTAGGGAGTACGATATGAAGGTGGTTTTTGATTACATAGGGTAGTATCAATCCGACTAGCGGTGCAAGTTTTGCTCCCACCCAACCAAACTGACAAAAATACTCATGCGTTAGTTAACCAACGCATGTGTAAAATGATGCGTTACTTAACTAACGCGGCGTGACCTAAGACACGCAAGTGAAAACCACTGCGTGTCACTGATATATTACTGATGTGCATTTAATGCAAACTATGTCATTAATGATCCGTAATCTTTACACGCTCATAATTGAATCGAATTACGTCAGTTTAACAACATTATTAGATAATACGACATAATTGATCAAAATTACACAAAATCATCGTTTTTTTCACGATCACATAATCACACATAACGATCCAAACAGTTCAAATTACACAATTTCGCCGGTAATGACCCGTAATCACTTAATCACAATTAACGATACGTAAACGATCCAAATTACATGAATATGTACTTAAATTCCCAAAATCACATAACGGTCCAAATAACCAAAATTCATTGTTTTTCTCAAAATCACATATAAACGATCCAAATTACACAAATTCGTCGTTAATGACGCGTATTCACTTAATTACATATAATGACACTAAACGATTCAAATTACATCAATTTGTCCTTAAATTCTCAAAATCACAAAGTCTCACATAAACGATCAAAATTACACATAACACAAATTCATTTAAATTAAACATTACAGACACAAATTTGAACACATTAGACTATTACACGTTCATTAATATTACACTTCAACGGATCAGACATAAAGATGTAAAGTGTTATCCTCAACCATTAATCTAAACATGTAATCAACGTCGCTATCATCTTTGAGAAGTTGTGGACAATACATGGTCTTCCAGCAGTCTTCTTCCTTATCCTCCCTCAAGTCCACACCTGGCAAATTTACAATCACATCATATGTTCTATGATTTGAACCAATATGGATAAAGAAGTCGTCAAGTTTTGCCTTCAACTCGTACAACTTGTCGGTGGGGTTTATAAAGAACCTAACCTTCTTTTTCACATCTACATAATGAACATGAATTTTAACTGGATCTTGTGCATCTTCAGACATGTTTCACTTCACAAAATATAATCAAAAACAAATATGAGAGAAATGAGATAAAATAAATAGTTGAATAATTAGAGACCGAAAAATGCGAGCAATAATTGGTGTGACATAACCGGCCACCAAAAAAAAATTCACTTCATATATTTATATAATATTAGTTACATATTGGCCACAAATATCCAAAATATCCAAATTACATATTCGGCCACCAAAAAATACGTCGGTGTGATATCATGCAAAAATTAGGACAAACACCGACCAAAAAGTCTCATAACCTATAACCTATCTAAGTAGTCAGTGATAGTGCTAAATTTTCGTCTTCTTCCATGTCGTCTTCCATGACTTAAAATTCTTGTTTTTTATTTTTGCGGAGTGGGAGTATCACAACAAATAATTGGATTGTGCTCATTGGTTGGTTTCTTTGGCGACTTCGGCTCCTTGGACATGAGTTCATTGAATGCGTCTTGTCTATCCAAAAACTTAAAATGTCAATTCTCCGCCTCACCAATCTTGTTATTATTCCACTCCATACAACTCGGTGGTAACAGACAACCTTCCATCAAAATAACATGAAGATAGTGGTCGGGAATTAAGCAAAGACACATGATGTTGGAATGTGGCTTGAGTGGTGGAGCACCCCGGATTGGAAAATATGTCTCACATATACCATTTTCGGGCAAAGCCAATAGAACAATGGCTCTATTGTAGCAAGTAGCAATAATGTGACCCATATCTGGAGTCAACCACTTATCTATCGACGCAATACCACTTGTACATTTTTGAGGGTGTAAACCATTCAAGATTTTGTTATAACGCTCATCCGTGTCATATATCAGCATGTAGTCACTCTTATGATTTCTCAACTCATGAATAAGTGCTTGACGAACCAATACATGATCTTCCTCATCCATCCTCAAGTGCCTAGCTATGACCCGGAATCCACAATGACCATCCCCTTTAACATTCACAATTTCTTCAACAAAAGGTCACATGATATTTGGAATTTGTGAAATGTATGGGATATTCCAAAAAGGTTTTAAAGTAGACGATGAAGCTTGTGAGCGGGAGTAAGTGCCAAGGCGTGCATCCTTCTTCTTTGGAACTGACTTCTTGGGTTGTGAAGGTTGACTATCCGGATTTTGAGATTCAATAGTCTCCCACTTAGAGGGGATTCGACCCGTTGATGACACTTTGAGTGTAGTCCTCTTCCTTTTAGGTGCTCCCTTGGTTACCACCTTTTTTGAAGGTGGAGACAAATCTCTGTCTTCCGGAAATGCTAGTTGACGCATCATCTCTTTGATGTAGAGTTTCGTCTTGTAGGGGCATTTCCTGAGACGTTCTTGAATGCCATTCCACTCCTCCATCACGGAAAAATCATCATCAACCTCTTCTCCTTGTACACTCAACCTTTTCCAATAAGGGTATATATCATCCAATACAAGAGACAATTTTTGCTTACTTTTCATGGCAATAATATAAGCACAAGGTAAACCGTACGATGTCTTTCGCACACAACCACAAGCTTCTTACCAAAGCCGAATGTCTTGGAGCGTTTCAATTCATTATAGATAAATTTCAATGCGCGTCTAGATACATAACCCTCCAACTCTCTTATCATCTTGATTTTTTTTGTATTTGTGTTCTAAGACCGTTTTGTTCCTCCCAAAACTTCCTTGTATCTCACCAAATTGCACGGCCAGCATCTTGTCTATTTCATCCCAACATGATGCCAAATCACTCACGCTACTCCTCAAATATTTTTTCAACACTCCATGAGTCGATTCAACAATGTTGGTGGTTCTACACCTTAGATGCAAGACTTTATTCATCCATGCCCTCATAAATTTTTCCTTAAGGTTAAAAACCGTGGTTTCAACATATACAATAAACTCTGGAAATGGCATGGATACTTCTTTGAATTTCAATAAAGCACTTGCATATGATTCCTCCGTAGGAGATTCGACCAACTCTTTCCAAGCACTCACGATTTTCTCAACAACATCTCTATTCTTCTCCTTGTCCTTCTTCACTTGTTTCTTGTCAACTTTTGCATCCTTAGGAGGCTTTGGTTTAACTCTACAATTCGTGATGCACTTAGCCCTTACATTCTTCCCAATATGAACAAAACAAAGCATAGTGTATGTTTCAGGGAAAACTGTGGCAACAACATTCATCAAAGCACCATTCCTGTCGGTGACAATCCCCTTAGACATGTTGTCTTTTGAGGACAAAAGACTTTTCACCATCTTAAGTGCCCAAGTAAAATTATCCTCTTGTTCAAAGTGAAGAAATGCAAAACCAACAGAATACGTCATTTTGGTAGAGGTTCAACCAACTATCTCAAATAACGACATTCGGTGGTTGTTGGTTTTATAAGTGGAGTCTATGACCAAAACTATCGAAAAAGTGTTGAGCAATTTAATTGACCCCGAATGAACAAAAAATATGTCTTTAAGAGTGGTTTCCTCACTATTGCATCTTGTGTAATAGACGTATTGATGCTCCACCAACTTCGAAATCAAGTATTGCAACTCCGTCATGTTACCTCTTTGCCCCTTGTGCCATCTAGTTCGCACATTGTACACTTGCTTGATAGTTGTCACACTTTCTTTGTTATTTTGCTTCAAATTGGTGAGAATATTCTGAGGCACCGCCAAGCTCTTTGTCATGTCGATAACTTTTTTCTTCTCCTCCGCACTAAGTTTACCCGCAAGAAGGTGTCCTTGTAACTTTTCCTCCAAGTCATGGTTGTGCATTCCACGAAGCATTACAATCCACCAATCATTTGTATCCTTATCAAAGAAACCTTTCAACCTAAACGGACATTGACATTTCCTTGAGCCGATGCCTTCAAGGTTCGGTTTCTTCCTCGTCTTAGGTGACTTGTATATTCCACTCCTTTCACATTGCATCGTCAAGTACGACCTTTTTAAACTTGATTTATCTATACAAATAGTAAATCCTGCCCTTTCCCCTTGTCGACGAACCTAACCAAGTAACTCTTCTCGCTCTCTCCATCTTGCATTTGTTGTAAAAAATGAGGCGGTGTCGTGAACTTTGCAAACAACACCGATAGGTACCGGTTAAGGTTCTTCAATTTTACCAATGTTAGCTTGAAATGTAATTTTGACTTTAAACGGTTTCACATTAACGATTGGTTTGACATCGCCGGAACCTACGCCGGAAGCATCGTCAGAAGCTTCAGTTTGGGCGGTTTCGGTTCAACGTCGTCACCTGCCACATTGTCAACCATCTCACTATATATCTATTGAATAAAAAAATAACAAAGAAAAAATAAAAAAATTACTGGTGGAACAAGCTAACCAAGAACAAAAGTGGCGCTAAAAATTCAAAAAAATGTTCTACACACAGTAGCGTGACTTAAGTCATGCAACACTTAACTCCTGCGTGACTTAAGTCACGCAGCCTTTAACCCTTGCGCAAGTTAACATGCGCCAAGCCCTGTTTCCTACCAAAATCAGACGAACCAAGCACAAAAACCAGCAAAATGAGATGAGTTTAGGTGATACATTACCTGATATTTGATGCTTGATGAACATAGAAACTTGCTTCCTGACGATTTGTAATGATTGGGAATGAGGATTTTTACCCAAAATTTCGCACTTTTTGGGTTTTTGAAGGTGGAGGGAAAGAAAATGGTGCTTGGAGTATGGACTGATGAGTTTTGTATCAAAACAGTAACTCTGCGTGACTTAACTCACGCGGCGTGAGTTAAGTAACGCATCGTTACTTAAGTAGCGCAGGGGTAATTTTGTAAATTCAGTTGGACGCGAATGTTTTGTGCTGGGAGAAGAGCAGAATTCTAACTTGGTTGCAGTAACACACGAAAAATGATGTTTTGGTCACACAGTTCACATGCCCTAAAATACTGAAAATGCGCTGCCTCTATATACAACCATAGGAAATTACGTTCTGATACTCAGAAGGTTAATGAACAGCAGAAGTGATACCAAGCTGCTCAAAATTATAGTGAGTAGATGATTTACTTGCAATAGCCTTTGTCAATTCTTTGCATCCTCATTACTTCTTCTATATCAACAGTGTTGGCCTCTTCAGTAGATGACCAATCTTGAGAAAGTTCTATTTCATATGACGTCTCTATTTCTTGTACTATTTTCATTATCCAACATCCTATGAATTCCATCTCTTTCTCCTCAAAATTTTCTCCAACACTCTTTCTAGATTCTTCCATGCTTTGTGATGCACAAGCTAGCTATGCACTCATTATTTCCAACGTACATGATAAATTTTCAATCTTTTCTCATTATTTTGCTGATTCATCATGGATACTTGCATGAATTATTCCAATATATCTTCCATCTTTGATATTTGTGCGTCTTTGGATGTTGTTGATACTGCTGATAAGATTCATACTCATATGTAATATAAAAGTTGTTATAACCAGGGTCTGCCATAGTTTTTTGATGGAGAATTGATACAAATATAAGTAACAAGAAAAAATTTATGTCTAGCAAAGAGAGGTTAGTGCAAACCAAATCTACACAATAATAAAAAGAGGTAATAGTCACTTTGGTCCCTGAATGTAATGAATAGTCACAATAATCCCTTAATGTATCAAAGTTTTAAAATAGTCCCTAGTTGTGCACCATGTTAGTCAAAATAGTCTCTGACGCTAAAATAATCTCTCAATACTCACAATAACTCTTTTCATATAAGGACTAAAATGACAATAAATAAGTACTTATAAGGACTGATATGAAAATAAATAAGTATATCGAAGGACTTATATGACAGTATTAATGAAACATTTTAATATCAGAGACTATTTTGATTTACGAAGTACATAGTCAGGGACTATTATGAAGTTTCGATACATTGAAGGACTATTGTGCCTACTCGTTACACATTCAGGGACCAAAATGACTAATAAAAAGTACAATAAACAAAAATATTTATAGGTCCTGTCTAGTTCGCTAGACAGGCTAGGCTTGCCTAGCGAATTTTGTAGAACAAAGACAAATATTTACAAATACTCAAAATAATAAAAAATGTTGTAATGTACACACGAGTCCCCGACAACGACGCCATTTGATAAAGAGGATTTTATTTAACCTTGTATAACAGTAAGTATGCCAGTTTATGAAAAATAAATTGTCGAACCATAGAGACTCGTGCGATATCAAACCCATTCAACAACTTAAATCGTTTTGAGTATAAAAAGATAAGAGTTTGTTTGTTCGTGAATTGGTCTTTGCAATTTTAATGATAAAACAAGAGTAGAAAGATTATATTTTCGGGATTAAGCTTCGTGAACTATTCGTCAAATATTGTTCCTTAATCAATTATATACTCCTTTTAATTCAATTCTAACTCCACCATTTCCTCAACATACACCTCCGTCTAAGGTTAACGACGCGAGATCCATAAAAACAATTGACTTCTGATGCACAACGGCAAAATAGCTGATTGTTTCTATAGCATAAGCCCAAAAAATTATACATGAATATAGACCTACCTGGAATCTCTCGGGCGATAGCAACTGTACATAATTTAAACCATGTCCTTAGATAGCTAGCATTACTAGGGTCTGACTAAATCAAAAAATCAATTGCGGAACTCTATATCATCGGCGAAACATTAAGAATGGATTTAAACTAAAATTATAACGAAATAAAATTCTTATATAACCTGCCAGATTAAGTATCTACGTTATAAAATTCTTAAATTGTAAAGAACCAAGCTCATTTCTCTTGTTGTAGAAAACTTGATGCCTTCCAAGTGAATGTACTTCTTGACACTCCTTAAACCAATAAGAAAGGTTTCTTCACTTCCTTCACCTCCTTTGCCACTTGCTCTTTCTCTTTCATTAGGTTTCGTAAGTTTTAATGTGTGTAGATAAGGTGACAAAAATCTGATCATAGGGCTACTACATGGAAAAAGTGGCTTTGCCTTTGCAACTTGTTCTGACCTGTTTTGAGCTGTCATTCTTTAAACCGACTGTTTTTTTCTGGGCACACTTCTTGTGCTCAGCGAAGCTTACAAGATACGATTCGCTAGGCGGCTTCCTGTTTGCTTAGCAAAGCTTTGCTAGGCAGTCTCCTGCTTGCTCAGCAGAACTGACAACATTTTAAATATTGATAATTATGTAATTTTATGCTTTGACTTTGTTTTCCAACTCAAGAACCTACATCAATGAAGAGAAATAAGTAAAAGTGGGTTAGCCGACTTTTAAATGTAATTTACTCGTAAAATAAGTTGATAAGTGCTAGTGAAAATAACCGTATTTTGCAACTTATCAATAGTTTATCTTTTTTTTCTTTTCAAAAACCCAAACCAGCCCACTGAAATTGATACCGGGGACAATCAAACCTGAAACCTTGACATAACTAAACAATCTATCTAACTAAAAGTATAGTGACAGTATAGTTGTTAAGCAGTGGGCTTTTCTTCTTTGACTTGAGTATTAGAGTGTAATCCCCCCGGATTGGTATATATTGACCCTTCATAGTTTGGAAACTAAATGAAGAAAATGTTCTGGGTGCAAAGCCTTGGTGAAAATGTCAGCAATTTGAGTTGCGGAAGCAATAGGCGACAAACTCGTAAGGTCAACAATTGAGTTCTCATGAAGAATATGGTAATGTATGTCCAAGTGTTTTGTGCGCTCATGAAATATGGGATTAATGGCGATATGCAAAGCACTCTGGTTATCACAGTTGAGAATAGATTGCCTCTATGGTTGAATTCCAAGATCAAATAGGAGATAATGCTACCACTGAAGTTCACACATTGCAGCAACACGAGAGCAATATTCAGCCTCTAAAGAAGAACGAGCGACAATAAATTATTTCTAAGAATGCTAAGAAACAAGAGAATCACCAAGGTAAAAAACAATAACCACTGATGGAGCGACGAGAATCCAGACAACCACCACAATCAACATCTGCAAAACCTTTACGATGAATAGGATTGTTGCGAGGAAAGCAAAGACTTTTGCAGGGGGAACCTTCAAATACCTCAAAACACACTAAGCAAACTTGAAATCTAGTGTTTTGGGACTGCTGAGAAACTAAATCAACTATTGAACAACATGGGAAATGCAAGGATAAGTAGTTGTGTGATGCAAAAGACATCCAACAAATCTCATGTACTTGGTGGTGTCTAAATGATGAATCCAGGAGGAAGAATCTAATGACGTAGAGGCACGTTTGGAGGAAATAATGTAGTTTCTAGTAATTTATCTTATATTTTATGTGATGTCATACCAATGATAATTTTAGATTGTGTTTCGTCCCTCTACGTCTAAGAATTATTCTCATCTTGCATAAAACATTTTGCATGCATAAACCTTTGCTAAACTCATGTTATGAACCTACCTTGAGGTGGAAATCATATTTTACAAAGTGTAAGGTCTTAGTATGTTTTTAAACTATTTTCATGCATTCAAATGTCACAAAGGATATCTTGAATTGATTCAGTGTAAAAAAATAGTTTTGGGGCACTTCAGAATCGAGTAAAATCATGTAGGAGACAACATAAATCAATTAAGTCTTCATAATATGATCATGGAATCGATTAAGACTTTTTCTATGAATCGATTCAGACAATATTAAGCGGTTTGGGTTGAATAACTGGGCCTTTTCCCCAAACTCGCAGAGAAAGTACAGTTGAAAGTTGTATTTTCTTGGAACCGCATGCGCCTCACACATGCACACTAAAAACATTGCTTTTCAGCATTATTTTGCACAGCTGGGTGCGTGGCAGCACACTCGGGGCGTGTCACTTCTGCTTCTAGTGCATTTTTACCTTCTTTTTTTTTTGTTGTCTTTTTGAGTGTTTCTTCTTCCAAACTTGCCTTACGACTTGGGATAGAGTTTCCCGAACTTGTAATGTCTTCAAAGGCCTCTTGAATCTTTATTTCATGTCTGCCCAATTCTTCATGAGGTGTCTTGCTTTGCCAAATTACGTGATTTTTCAATAGATTACTTATAAAACGCCTAAAACTTGATTGGTTTAGGGAAAAACTAGAATGACATGACTCAATATGAAAACATTACAAAATGTCCCTTAAACAATAAGAAACTTGTCTAAAACCCTTCTTATCTTGGTAAAATCACTACTATAATGAATGAGAAATATTCTAAAAATAATGTAATCAGTCTTTAACCTTATGGTTTGATTTGTATAAACTTTTCTTAACGATTTTATGTTCAATGTTTATTCACAAAATGTCTCAATCTTCACTGGAATATTAAAGGAAGGAGTACCCACAAGTCAAGTACAGACGTGGGGACTGCCTTACCAAATTGTTGATGGGATTGAATTTCAATAACTTTTCCTCATATGGTTCCTCTTACTCGATCGTATACTTTTTATACCTTAGATATAACTCCATCCTTTCCTCAGCATACGTTTCCAAACTAAGGTTTGTAAAGAATAATGAAGACTCATAAATTAATGAATCAAATCAAGACAAATCAAACAAATCATTGGAAAGTAATTTGTCAGAATGCATTGCATTGATACATGGAGTGAAGACAAATAATATTTATAAAAGCTCCTGGTGATATTTCCTGATATACATATATTAGTATTATTACCGTTGGGTTTATGTCAAACCAAAATATTGAATAAAGGCTCTTATTGATATGGTCTTAAATATATATAGCCGTTGGTAATAATAATTATAAAGGCACCTAGTATTGCCTTATATATTATTAGTACCGTTGGTTACAGATATATAAATTGTAACAGTGTATATTATGAAAGCAAGCTGAAATACAATATCAATTAATCTTTCAGCCACTATTTTATCATAATTTCATTTTTCATTAAGGTTAATGACGAGAAATAACATAGAAAGAACTGACTTCCGATGCTCATTGAAAAATAGTCGATTGGTTATAAATAGAAAAGTTCGAAAAGTTATCATGAATATATACCTACCTGCAATCTCTCGAGAGATAGCACCTATACATAATCTAAATCATGTCCCTTAGATAGCCAGCCTTACTAGGGTCAGACTAAATCAAAAGATCAAATGTGAAACACTACATCGGCGACAAAGCCTTAAGAAAAGATTTGAACTAAAATTATATTGAGAACATAAATCATATACAACCAGTGAGAGTAAGAAGATTACATATACTCCTAGCTATTTACATCCAATCTCAATGCAAGAGGGAGTTTACTTACCCATGTGTCGCATGAAAAACATAAGAGAAGTGTTGAATTTAAAAGTTCCAAGCATTTCTATTTATAGATTTGCTTAGCAGAAAAAGCTATGCTTAGCGAATCGAAATTGTTTCAAGGGAGGTAAAATCCAGCTGTTCTTCAGATATTTTCTTATAAAGACATCGGGACTCATTTTGTTTATGAAAACGGTGAGTTTGATTACGGTGATATGAATCCTACTCATTAAGATGTTACTAATTTCTTTGCGGATCCAGAAGTAAAACTGACCACCTTATTAGATATGGAAGCTTCCATCAATAAATTTCGTTTACTTTCGGTGTAATAATAACAATATAGTTTAATGTTTAAGTGCGTGTTTGAATTCCTTATGTTATTGAAAATGAAGTTTATATCCTAATGATAATAAATTTATTATATTTCTTTTTTTTTTCTTTTCACAAAAACAAAACGATATTCATTCATTTAAATCGATAAAGTACATCAGATACAAACATCGCTAAAAACATAAAGGGTGAATCTGCGAACAAACTCACAATACCCAAGTTAATAGCATACAACGGCAAAATGCCTACAAATAATATGATAAAACTTAAGTCACCGAAATATCCATGCTTCCGGATCTGCAACGTTGACTCCTAAATCATTGGTTGAATTTGTAATTGACTGATGTCGATATTTCAACAGGAACTAAATGAACACCGCGGCAAGACGCGAAATCAAACGCCGCACAAGACGACGAAAAACACAACGCCGCACTTAGACGACGAAATCACTAAAAACACAAATGGAAAACTTGATATATAGAGGGGTGATTCTAGGTCAAAAAATGTCCGAAAACCACCCCTCCGCCATGAATGAAGAAGAAAGAAAGTTTAGAGAGAAGTTGGATTTTCTCTCACTAGAAAACTGATCATATAAATTTATTATATTTCTTGGTTGTTTAAATTATTACTTATTTCCATAAAAAAATAATTACTTATTGACTTATATTGTTATGAATATTTTATTCATGTTATCTTTGTATTTATTAAAACTTACAAATGGGTTGTCCCGTGAGCTTAACTCACTAAATAAGGGATAATGCATATATATGCAGGGGCCGGAGTTCGAATCCCGGACACCCCACTTATTCATATTTAAGGTGAATTTTTCTAGTCGCTAGGCTACTTGACCAAAAAAAAAACTTACAAATGGGTTCTATGGTGTACTGGTTAGCACTTTGGACTTTGAGCGACCTAGGTTCGACTCCCGGTTTGTGTTGGGTTTGGCCTCTTCCTTGCACCACGGGTAGCTGACTCCTATTTGGACACTTTCCTCTATCAGCCTTGCACACATGGGTATGTAGTTGTGAATTTCCATATTGTCATCCAATCCCCTTCCGCCCCAAACACGACCTTGTCAATCAATTTCGTTAGGCAGAATTTGTAAGCTGATCAAACACTCTATATTATTCGATTATCCGGACTCCTAATACGTTCATCATGGATGACTGCTCGGTGTGTGCATTGCATCAAGCACCGACTAGGGACTGAGACATTGATGAAGCATATTCGTATTCCATGAATTCAGCTTAGACTTGTCATTAAAAAAAAGGGAAAAATATATTATCTTTATGAAGTAACGCCCATTTAAGCTCTATAATCATAAAATATATTATAATTTTAACTTTTATGGTTAAAAGTCTTACAAATAGGTTCTATGGTGTAGTGGTTAGCACTCTGGACTTTGAATCCAGCGACCTGGGTTCGACTCCCGGTAGGACCTATTTCTAAAAATACTATTAGTCTTTGGCAAGCACTAATAACAATTTTTGCATTTTACAAGGCCTGGAACTGATTTTTTTTTTACATCGATGGAAAATAAACAAACGAGATTGTATATACTTTTAACACAAAAAGTAACCACTTTAAAGAATAATGATTGATTAATATTTCTTGTTGACCTATGCAATCCCTAGATTGCATGTATGAAGCATAGGAGGCGAATGTAGTAATTGCAAGGATATTTAGCATGTGTTTGGCTCGACCACTTCCTTGCACCACGGGTTGCTGGTTCCTATTTGGACACCTTCCTCGATCAGCCTTGCACACATTGGTATGGAGTTGTGAATTTCCATATTGTCATCCAATCCCCTTCCGCCCCCAATCCGGCCTTGTCAATTAGTTCCGTTAGGCAAAATTTATAGGCTGATCAAACACTCTATATTATTTGATTTTCCAGACTCCAAATACGTTCATCATGGATAACTGCTCGATGTGTGCTTTGCATCAAGCACCGACTAGGGACTGAGACATTGATGAAACATATTCATATTCCATGAATTCAGCTTAGACTTGTCTTTAAAAAAAAGGGAGAAATATATTTTTATCTTTATAAAGTAACGCCCATTTAAGCTCTATAATCATAAAAAATATTAATAATTTTAACTTTTATGGTTAGAAGTCTTACAAATAGGTTCTATGGTGTAGTGGTTAGCACTCTGGACTTTGAATCCAGCGACCTGGGTTCGACTCCCGGTAGGACCTATTTCTAAAAATATTTTTAGTCTTTGGCAGAGATTAATAACAACTTTTGGATTTTACAAGGCCTGAAACTGAATAAATATTTTACATCGATGGAAAATCAACAGACGAGATTGTATATGAAGGAAAATCGAATTTACAAAATAAACAGCGGAATAAAATTTTTCGATTTTCTTTCCTTGGATCATTACGAATTGTCAAGAACCAATGATTCGATTGTTACCTCGAAGTGTGGATTCTAGAATCTAGGTATCACGTTCACAACAAAGCAAGCAGCATGCAGCAAAACCTCTAGCAAGTCCACACGAACAGTGCCCCTCCAAAACTCGGTGCTAGCCAAGGAATCAGAAGTTTCAGTGAACTAGGGTTTCTCAAAAACGTGTGACAAAGACTTCGGCACTAGGGTTCTATTTATAGAACTCCTAGAGTGCTTTGCAAGTCAGAAATCACTATTGGGCTTCAGTAAGCCCAATAACGAGTTTAGTAATTTTTCTAACTAATTAGTGTTATTTACTAAACGCACCCCTTATATAAGTCATACTTATATATTTCTCTTTTGACCGTTCTTTGTGTGTGACCCTATAGGTTTTAGTCACGTTGGCAATAATATTAAATCTAATATTTAATACTATATACAAAGAGCGGTATCTAGCAACACATCATTGTTACCCAAGTGACAAGAATGTCAAGTGATCTGACGAAACCTTTTCCATGAAAATATTTATGTGTACAATTACTCCTTTGTCCTTATATCTATATTGATCTCAAGGCATATATATTGTCACCCTTGTAAAGATCAATATTTATATTTCTTGATCCCAAAATATATTGAGTAACGAATAAGTCCAATATCTCATATTGACCTAGTTCGGCATGACCATGCAGTTTTACAGTCATATTTCATCAAGAGGCCTAAAGATATATCTCCTGTTATGAGGAGGAACAAATCCCATCTAGGACACTCATGTCCCTCAGCATGATTCATCAAGTACCCATCAACCAACGTTATGGTTATCCTTTTATAGACACCGTTAGAATGGCAACAAAGCACTTGAGTCCACATCTAGGGATCATAGTGGTTTCAGGTCTAAGAGCGATATACACTATTATCATTGTGAGAATATCTTATGACAATTTCATAACATACTATGTAGTATTCTCACAGTGGATTAATCCAGTATAAATATTACTCCTAATATTTATACCTATGTATAGACTTAATATCTCATATCTATGACCCATGAGATGCGGCCATCAGTCTACATACATAATAGTCTCGACGCTTTATTATTATCTTAATTCATACTAAAGCTTGACTACGTATACATTTAAGAATAATGTTCTTTATGATAATGTAATTTCATGATTAAATCAAACTTAATATATTGTTACATGAACTATCTATTTTAGAGACTTTATTAACATTATTATAAATATAATAATGAGTGCCATATATTATTAAATAATAAAAGTCATGATACATAAGATGAGTTTAACATAAGTTATTGACCTCTAAAGCTTACACCAACAGTATTTACTTTTAACACAAAAAGTAACCATTTTAAAGAATAATGATTCTTTAATATTTCTTGTTAACCTATGCAATCCCTGGATTGCAGGTATGAAGCATTGAATGCGAATGTAGTAATTGCAAGGATATTTAGCATGTGTTTGGCTCAGCCTCTTCCTTGCACCACGGGTAGCTGGCTCCTATTTGGACACCTTCCTCGATCAACCTTGCACATATTGGTATGGAGTTGTGAATTTCCATATTGTCATCCAATCCCCTTCCGCCCCCAATCCGGCCTTGTCAATTAGTTCCGTTAGGCAAAATTTATAGGCTGATCAAACACTCTATATTATTCGATTATCTGGACTCCAAATACGTTCATCATGGATAACTGCTCGCTGTGTCCATTGCATCAAGCACTGATTGGGGAATTGTAACACCCCGTTTTCCCAACAGTGTAAATAACACAAATAATCAGAGTATTCAACGTAAAACGGAATGTCACACTACTTTTAAAACATAAATAGAGTAAAGTTACCATTTATGAAAACAACCCT
>Ga0228710_1006040_pt1 | contig 18582 bp, 20 predicted proteins | sample MedpolnodulmetaG_FD_177995 | JGI IMG/M metagenome (GOLD analysis project Ga0228710, IMG submission 177995) | Root nodule microbial communities from Medicago polymorpha collected in Santa Monica, California, United States - pink nodules | ecosystem: Host-associated > Plants > Roots > Nodule...
TACGTTGTTGTTGAATAAGTTGTTGAGTCCATGCATACTCATATAAAGTTGGGGGCTCATGCCCTGTTGAATGTTTAATCATTCATACCACGTTGATTTGAGAGCCTATGCTCTACACGTTGATTTAGGAGTTGATGCTCTACACGTTGATTTATGAGTTGATGCTCTACACGTTGAATTAAGAGCCTATGCTCTAACACGTTGATTGGTACCACATGCATACTGCATAGTCAAGTTGTCGTTGTGTCTTTGCATTGTCGCGTCATCGTCGAGTTGTTGGGTTGTTGTCGTTGATTTGATGTCAAGTAGAAATAATTGAAGAATTATGTGAAGCATTATTGTTGTTTAGTTGTTGTTGTTTATGTTGTTAAATTCCGTTATATGCTTATTATTATTGAATGTGAACTCACCCCTTCTGTTTGAATGTTGCCTCTACGTCGGTAACGTGCAGATAACCAGGATTAACTGCTGATGTGAGTTGACTCTCTCACGCGTCGTCTTAGGGTCGCTTTGATACGTAACGGGATGGGGATATTTGCTTTGTTTTCCACTGTTGCGTATTATTTATGAACCATGTTGTCGAACCTTTTGAATTAAATTTTCATTAGAGTTGTTTATGTTGAGGCCGTAGTGCCAAAGTTGTTGAATAAAGAATTAATTTTCCGCTGCGATGTAATTTGAATTTTGACAAGGTTGTTTTAATAAATAGTAACTTTACTCTATTTATACTTCAAAGTAGTGTGGCATTCCGTTTTTACGTTGAATACTCTGATTTATATGTATTATTTACATTGTTGGGAAAACGGGGTGTTACAATTGGTATCAAAGTAGGTTGGTCTGTCCGGCCAAGTAGTTGAGTCGCGTAGTGTCGTGTGACAGTTGAAATACCGTCATTGTGTTGTCCTGATTGTTGTTTGTGGTGTAGAGAACTAAGATGGCTGGAAGGAATGATGCTGCGATTGCTGCTGCGTTGCAAGCTGTAGCTCAGGCTGTAGGGCAACAACCTAATGTTGGTGTTGGTGCTAATGATGGAGTTAGGATGTTGGAGACTTTTCTAAGGAACCATCCGCCTACTTTCAAGGGAAGGTATGATCCTGATCGAACTCAGACGTGGCTCAAAGAAGTTGAAAGAATTTTTCGGGTCATGCAATGCAGTGAAGTTCAGAAGGTGCGTTTTGGTACGCACATGTTGGCCGAAGAAGCTGATGATTGGTGGGTGAGTGTTCTTCCAATCCTAGAGAATGGTGGTGGAGTTGTTACTTGGGCTGTGTTTAGGAGGGAGTTCCTGAACAAGTACTTTCCGGAGGATGTTCGCGGGAAGAAAGAGATTGAATTCCTTGAGTTGAAGCAGGGTGACATGTCGGTGACCGAGTGTGCTCCAAAGTTTGTGGAATTGGCTAAGTTTTATCCACATTACACTGCTGAGTTCTCCAAGTGTATCAAGTTTGAGAATGGCTTGCGTGCTGAGATCAAGCGGGCCATTGGTTATCAGAAGATTCGGCAATTTTCTGAATTGGTGAGTAGTTGTAGGATTTATAAGGAGGATACCAAAGCTCATTACAAGGTTATGAGTGAGCGAAGGGTTAATAGTCAGTAGAGTCGTCCTAAGCCTTATAGTGCTCCTGCTGATAAGGGTAAGCAAAGGTTGAATGATGAGAGGAGGCGAAGAAGGAAGGATGCTCCTGCTGGGATTGTGTGCTACAAGTGTAATGGGAAGGGTCGCAAGAGTAATGCTTGTCCCGAGGATGAGAAACGGTGTTTCCGTTGTGGTAAGAAAGGGCATACAATTACAGATCGCAAGCGTGGTGATATGGTTTGTTTCAACTGTGATGAAGAAGGTCACATTAGTTCGTAGTGCAGGAAGCTGAAGAAGGCTCAGGCTAGTGGAAAAATGTTTGCTTTGACTGGTACGCAAACAGAGAATGAGGATCGGCTAATCAGAGGTACATGTTTCTTTAATAGTACTCCTTTAAGTGCTATTATTGATACTGGTGCTACGCATTGTTTTATTGCTGCTAATTGTGCTTACAAGTTGGGTCTTGTTATGTCGAGTATGAATGGAGGAATGGTTGTCGAAACTCCAGCTAAGGGTTTGGTGACTACTTCTCTAGTGTGTCTGAAGTGTCCATTGTCAATGTTTGGTCGAGATTTTGAAGTTGATTTAGTCTGTCTACCTTTGAGTGGAATGGATGTAATACTTGGTATGAACTGGTTGGAGTATAGCCATGTTCATATTAATTGTTTTAGTAAGACGGTGTATTTTTCTTCTGCTGAAGAAGAGAGTGAAGCTGAGTTCTTGACTACTAAGCAGCTGAAGCAGTTGGCGCGTGATGGAATTCTGATGTTTTCGTTGATGGCGTCTTTGTCTATTGAGAATCAAGCGGTAATTGATAAGTTGTGTGCGAATTTCCAGAAGTTTTTCCTGATGAGATTCATGATGTGCCGCCAGAAAGAGAGGTCGAATTTTCAATTGATCTTGTTCCGGGTACGAAGCCTGTGTCGATGGCGCCTTACCGTATGTCGGCTTCTGAATTGGCTGAGTTGAAGAAACAGTTAGAAGATTTGCTAGATAAGAAGTTTGTAAGACCGAGTGTTTCACCTTGGGGAGCGTCGGTGTTGTTAGTTAAGAAGAAAGATGGTAGCATGAGGTTGTGTATTGATTATCGACAGTTGAATAAAGTGACGATAAAGAATAGGTATCCACTTCCGAGAATTGATGATTTGATAGATCAGTTGATGGGTGCACGTGTGTTTAGCAAGATTGATTTGAGATCAGGTTATCACCAGATTAAAGTGAAAGATGAAGATATGCAGAAGAGGGCCTTTAGGACACGTTACAGACATTACGAATATTCAGTGATGCCTTTCGGTGTTACTAATTCGCCAAGTGTATTTTTCATGCTTATTTCGATCTCTTTATTGTTGTGTTCATTGATGACATTTTGATATACTCTAAGTCCGAGGAGGAACATGCCGAGCATCTGAAGATTGTTTTGCGAGTGCTAAAAGAGAAGAAGTTATATGCCAAGTTGTCAAAGTGCGAATTCTGGTTGAATGAGGTGAGTTTTCTTGGCCATATTATTTCTGGTAGTGGTATTGTTGTGGATCCGTCTAAAGTTGATGCAGTATCATAATGGGAGACTCCTAAGTCGATTACCGAGGTTAGAAGCTTTTTGGGTTTGGCAGGTTATTACCGTAGGTTTATAGAAGGATTTTCAAAGTTAGCACTTCCGTTAACTCAGTTGACCTGTAAAGGTAAAACTTTTGTGTGGGATGTTCAGTGTGAGAACAGCTTTAATGAATTGAAGCAGCGGTTGACGACAGCTCTGGTTTTGATTTTACCGAAGTCAGATGAACCTTTTCTCGTGTATTGTGATGCGTCTAAGTTGGGTTTAGGGGGTGTGCTTATGCAGGATAACAAGGTAGTAGCTTACGCATCGAGGCAGTTGAGGATTCATGAACGAAATTATCCTACTTATGATCTAGAGTTGGCTGCAGTGGTCTTTGTGCTTAAAATTTGGAGGCATTATTTGTATGGTTCTAGATTCGAAATGTTCAGCGATCATAAGAGTCTGAAGTATCTATTTGATCAGAAGGAATTGAATATGAGGCAACGTAGGTGGCTTGAGTTGTTGAAAGATTATGATTTTGGTTTGAATTACCATCCAGGTAAAGCTAATGTCATTGCAGATGCTCTAAGTAGGAAAACTCTACATATGTCAGCTATGATGGTTAAAGAGTTGGAGCTACTTAAACAGTTTAGAGACCTGAGTCTAGTTTGTGAGTTGTCACCTCAGAGTGTGCAGCTCGCCTCGCGAGTAAAATCACTCGCCATGGCGAGTAATGACAGGTTGCTGTCGTGAAAAACCCCATTTTCACCCCAAAATCCCAATTTTGAATCCCTTAAGCCCAAATTTGATCCCATGGTTTGCCCAAACGTTTATAAACACCAAAAGAGACTCAAAACCATATAAAACTTGAACCAAAACATCCTTTTAACAAAAATCACCATTTGACCCATTCTTATAAAATTCCTCAAGAACAACACAATTTCACAACAAGCTTTATGATTATGATTACCCAAGGCTTCAATCATCAACAACAACATCTCATAACAACAACAACAATAATCAGAAGTGAATTCATCAACAACAATATTATACTTCACCAATTTTGAGCAAAAACACAAGTATACATATGTACATAACTTGAGCATGTAAATTTATCATCAACAACTTAATTAACATCAAATTCACATACCTAAACTTTGCATCAAAACATAAGCACGAATTTCATCAATTAAAATCATAATAATCACTTTATACAAATAAGCACTTATGCATAGAATTAGGGAAGAAGCTACAACTAATTGATTATAATTGAAAACTAACCCCCTTACCTCAATAAGCCACAAACCTAGCTTAAGCTTCAATTGAGCTCCTATGGGTTCTTCAATCTTTCTCTCTAACCCTTCTTTCTTCCTCTTGCCCCCTTTCTCTTTCTCCCTCTTCTCAAACTTGTAGAATGATTATACAACCCTACTTTCTTTAAGGATTAATACTTATATAGTCTCTACACTTTGGGCTTAACCCTCTTAGTGTCCTAATGGGCTCACAACATTAATAAACCAACCCCCAAAGTTTCTCTCTACTAACGGTTAAAATAATAATAACGATCACTTATCGGTTATAAAATAAATCACTACTACCCACTAGTAACTCAATAAATAATGGTTCTCAGTCGAAACGCTAAAAATAATCCTGCCTATAATTACTAACTTACCCTTACTTACAAAATGACCAAAATACCCTTCTAATACCGAAATCCTATTAAAATACACACATAGGCAATTTAATCACATATAAGCATAATTAATCACACACAAAACAATTAAAATTGAATCTAGAGAAAATCGGGCTGTTACAGTTTACCGATGTAGTAATAAAAGATTTATTCTGACAGGGAGTTATGAATTCGATTCACATTTAATAATGATTAGATGAGAGTTTCAAAGGTTAAAAGTTGGGATTTTTAACGGTTTAAAATAATAATAATAATAATAAAAACGTCTTGGGATTATTAGTTCATCTTGGTGACAAATCATTCACAAACCAAACCCTTAACCTAGAATCTTATGTTGGACCTATTTTCTAAAGACAAGTTTATCTTTGGCTTTTCATATCTCCTTTCGGTCTCAATGAATGTATTTCAATAGCAACCACGCCTATTCTCATGGTTGATTGCTATTGAAACCCTTTAAATACGAAACTTTATTATCTCAAGGATTGCTAGACAATTCTCATGTTTCACAATCCTTGTCTAATTTCACTTGTTCCAATATCAAAACTTCATCTTTCGATCCTTCGCTTGATATTTGTGATGATGAAATAACAACTATTAAACTTCACCTTTTGGTCCTTCGATTAATCCTTGTTATTCCATTAGAAAAATGGTGAAATAGATTAGAAAACAGTTTTACATAAGATTAGGGTTCTAGGCTTGGTTTGATAGGGGTTAGGTCATCAGACTCATCCAACAATCTCAAGACAAAGAAGTCTACTCACTCATGTTCATCGTAGACATAGAGAAGAAGAACAAGAAGAAGAACATAAAAATAAATAAAATAAAGGAGAACTTTTATTCAAAGAAACAATTGTCACTTATAATTTTCAAGAACAAAAGATGAATAGATATGTCTGCTAGCTGCTCTATTTATAGCCTAAAACTAACTTAAGCCCCAAGAAATACATCACTAGAATGTTCCACAAGCAATCCATGGGCTTTTAGGTCAGAAATATAACTAAAAAGGCAGCTGGAACCTTGGCACGGCCGTGCCTCCACAGGCACGGGCCGTGCCTATCAAACAAGCAAAAGCAGCTAAAGGGGTTACACCATCGAGCACGGCCATGCCACTAGAGGCACGTGCCGTGCCAAGCTCTCTGGTTGTTGGCCTTTCTTCAAACTTTGGAGGCACGCCCACGCCATTGCTAGGCACAGCCGTGCTTGATATTTTTGCACAAGATCTTTATATTTTTGGCCTCAATCATCTCCAAATCCTCTATCTTTTGCTCCAAGACTCAATCTTTCATATATTTGTTCCTGAAATTAAATAACATGCAGTTGTAGTAAAATAGTTCTAAAAAGTAAATAAAAACACATAAAATCTAAATAAAATAAACTCTAATAACCAATTAAAAACACTAATTAATGACTCATTAAACTCCCTCATACTTGAATCTTTGCTTGTCCTCAAGCAAAAGACATAAACATTAGCAACATGAACAAAATTTTAACATATGACAACACTATTAAAACTCATGTCTCCCCCAAGGCTTTGTTCTAAGTGTACACTAATCACAACTTCAAGCATTTCTCATCAACCTATTCAACCCAACAACACGTCTCAAGTGAGTGTGTGTGTGTGTAGTCCAGCTTTTTCTTCCTCCTGTGTAACAGATATTATGAGGAAACATGTTCTAACCTTAACACTATACCAACTGAGAAAAGTCCTTTCTACATTTCATATAAGAGAGAGGGGAATCATTTTGATCATTTAACATTTAAACACTTTTGGGGAACTGCAGCATTTTTATTGTTATTTTGAGACAACACCTTCACATGGGAAGCCAGGTAGGGCAACTCCTGCCCCCAGAGTCAATGTTGCCCCCTTCATATGTATTTGTTCTGACCCCTTTTTGATAAGTGAGAAGGAACATAAGCTATTTTTAATTTTCAGGATAACAACATCTTTACGTGGAAAGTCAGGTAGGGCAGCTCCTGCCCCCCAGAGTCAATGATATTCCCTTATAAATATATTTGCTTCTGACCCTCTTGATTTGATCTTTTTATTCCCCCACACTAACTTATACTACTTTTACACTGAAAACTTTTAAGGGTCAATTTACCACTAAAGTTAGAATGTGTTCCTTAAAATACCTACCTACACACTTACTCAAAGACTGCAACTTTGTGTTTTTCTCAAAGAGAATTTTCATAATAAAACATGATGTGGGTATAGCAAGAACAGTCAAAACACAAGAAATCACTTTCATGTACAAAAACAACCATTTTGAAAGAGACTTAACAAAAATTTTATGTCATATTTCACAATAAAAACAAGCCGTTTTACATGCCTTTCGCAACAAAACAAAACAAAAAATTAAAATTCAAGGGAGTTTGAAACACTACGACATTTGACTAAACTAGACACTTTATTGACTCCCCCCATACTTAGGTGAAGCATTGTCCTAAATGATTTGAAAAGAGAAAATTGTAAAAATAAAAGAAAAAGGAAAAGAGAAAGTTCACAATTTATTGGGGACCCTGTGGAGGACCCTTCATGTGGCTTTTCTTGTACTTATCTGCAGAACAAAAATAAAGAAAAATGACATTAAACCGCGGGTTGCCTCCTATGCAGCGCTCTTTTATTGTCATTATCTTGACAATCCAAAAAGTTTTTGTTTCTTAATCCGGGTTACGTAGACCATTGTATGCAGATAATGCTAAAGAACATTCTTTCTCACGAAGATCAATCACATCAATCAGACAACATGAATCAAAAATAGAGGGACTCTTCATCAAATTGGCAATTTCAAACTCTATCTTCTCATCACCTACATGAAAGACTATCTTACCATTCTTAACATCAATAACAGCACCCCACAGTAGCGACGAATGACCTTCCTAGAAGGATTGGAATTTTAGAATCCTCATTGATGTCTAATACAACAAAATCCGTCAGGATATAAATTTTTCCCACCTTAATGGGGATATCCTCAAGAACTCCGGCCGGATAGATAATGGAACGATGGCCAACTGCAAGGTCATCTTAGTGGGTTTCAAATCACCTATACCACTCCTCTTCAAGAGGGACAAGGGAAACAAGCTAACACTATCCTCTAGATCACACGTGACTTTCTCAATGGTTTCCTTCCCAATCACACAAGGGATGGAAAAACTAGATGGATCTTTGAGCTTTGGAGGCAATTTCTTTTGTATGACAGCACTACATTCTCTTGTGAGAGCTATTGTCTCATTATCCTCTATTTTTCTTTTCTTTGATAAAATATTTTCAAATTTTTTGCATAGAGAGGCATTTGAGACAAAGCTTCAGTAAAAGGAATATTAATGTATATTTTTTTCAACAAGTCTAGAAACTTTTTAAACTGCGCATCCCGATTAGGTTTAGTAAGCCTTTGTGGAAAAGGAATTTTTGGCTTATAAGGTGTTGGGACAATTGGCTTCTCACTCTCTCCTACAACTTTATCACTTTGTGGCTTTTCACTCTCTATCTCACCCTCAATTGTCTTGGATTTCACAACGAGGTCCTCTAATTACTTACCACCCCTAAGTGTAATAGCATTTATCTGGCCTTTGGGGTTGGTTGTAGTTTGGCCTAGAAAGACTCCGGGGGTTTGAGAGGAAGTAGCAACTTGTTGGGCCACTTGAGAGATTTGAGTCTCTAACATTTTATTATGAGCAACAATGGAGTCCACTTTCGATGTGAGTTTCACGAGAGAGTCATTCAAAAATCCAGATTGATTTTTAAGCTCTTGGAGTTGCTTGGATTGATTCATAACATAATTTTCCATAAAAAAATTCAAGCTGGATTATTGAGGGACTCTCTGGTTGTTTGCAAAATCGGGTGGTGTTGTTTGTTGTCCAAAGGGATTTTGAGGAATTTAAAAAAAATTTGGTTTTGCCTCATCCCTTGGTTATATGGAGCATAATTCAATTGCTCAGTACTTTCTACAACACTACCTAGTTGGCATTCAACGTCATATGACCAAATATTCCACAGACTTTACAAGGTGGTGAAACAGGAGCAGATGTGATAACACTTACACTTAATTTATCAAATTTTTGAAAAAGTATATCCGCCTTAGCATTCAAATGATCAAGGGCACAAACTTCATACATACCTGCCTCTTTTTTAGAGGACGAAGGAGCAACAACTATGACGGCTCTTTCACTTGTCAACTGATAGTGGTTTTGAGCCATGTCCTCGATCAAAGCATATGTTGTTGTGTAAGTTTTATTCATCAGAGCTTCACCTGCAGCTGCATCAACATTCATTTTTGTGGTATACAAAAGACCATTATAGAAAGTATGGATGATTAACCACTTTTCTAAACCATGATGGGGGAAAATCCTAAGCATTTATTTGAAACGGCCTCACGCATCGTAAAGAGATTCCTGGTCTTTTTGAGTGAATCGTGTGATTTGATCCCTCAATTGAGCAGTTTTAGAAGGGGGAAAGAATCGGGCAAGGAATGCTTGCCTCATTTGGTCCCATAAAGTGATAGAACCAACTTGCAATGAATGAAACAATGAACTAGCTCTATCCCTCAAAGAAAAAGAAAAGAGGTGCAGCCTGACGGCTTCTTGGTTTGCTTTCAAAGTTCCACTGAGTCTTAGAAAAGTAGAAATATGAAGATTCAGATCCTCAGTGGGTGATCCAGAAAATTGATTTTGCTACACTAAGTAAATAAGTGCAGGTTTGATTTCAAAATTATTTGCTTCAACCGTTGGATACACAATAACAGCGTATGGCTCATCTGAAGATGGGATTGCATACTCTTTAAGAGTGTGTTCCTCAGCCATAATGCTATTATTATGTGCGTTTCTCCTTCTCTTGCGCAAGAATCTTTCGATCTCGGGAACGAATTCAGCAAGACTTTTTCTTCTTCGCATAAAAGAAATAGAAACTCCAAAAGTTAAAGGTAAAAAAAATGAAAAAAATAATAATTCAATCTAACCGATATTAAAAAGTTAATCAAATTACTTAACTCCCCGGTAGCAGTGTCAAAAACTTGATGTAGTAAATCCGCAAGTGCACGTTTTACCGATGTAGTAATAAAAGATATCGTTCCGACAGGGAGTTATGAATTCGATACACTTTTAATAATGATTAGATAAGAGTTTCAAAGGTTAAAAGTTGGGATTTTTAACGGTTTAAAATAATAATTAAAACGCCTTGGGATTATTGGTTCATCATGATGACAAATCCTTCACAAACCAAACCCTTAACCTAGAATCTTATGTTGGACCTATTTTCTAAAGACAAGTTTCTCTTTGGCTTTTCATATCTCCTTTCGGTCTCAATGAATGTATTTCAATAGCAACCACGCCTATTCTCATGGTTGATTGCTATTGAAACCCTTTAAGTACGAAACTTTATTGTCTCAAGATTTGCTAGACTATTCTCATGTTTCGCAATCCTTGTCTAATTTCACTTGTTCCCCAATATCAAAACTTCATCTTTCGATCCTTCGCTTGATATTTGTGATGATGAAATAACAACTATTAAACTTCACATTTCGGTCCTTCGATTAATACTTGTTATTCCATTAGAAAAACGGTGAAATAGAATAGAAAATAGATTTACATAAGATTAGGGTTCTAGGCTTGGTTTGATAGGGATTAGGTCATTAGACTCATCCAACAATCCCAAGACAAAGAAGTCTACTCACTCATGTTCATCGTAGACATAGAGAAGAAGAAGAAGAACATAAAAATAAATAATAAAGGAGAACTTTTATTCAAAGAAACAATTGTCACTTATAATTTCCAAGAACAAAAGATGAATAGATATGTCTGCTATCTGCTTTATTTATAGCCTAAAACTAACTTAAGCCCCAAGAAATACATCACTAGAATGTTCCACAAGCAATCCATGGGCTTTTAGGTTAGAAATATAACTAAAAAGGCAGCTGGAACCTTGGCACGGCCTTGCCTCCACAGGCACGAGCGGTGCCTGTCAAACAAGCAAAAGCAGCAAAAGGGGTTACACCAACAAGCACAGCCGTGCCGAGCTCTCTGGTTGTTGGCCTTTTTTCAAATTTTGGAGGCACGGCCACGCCATTGCTAGGCACGACCGTGCTTGATATTTTTGCACAAGATCTTCATATTTTTGGCCTCAATCAGCTCCAAATCCCCTTTCTTTTGCTCCACGACTCAATCTTTCATTTATTTGTTCCTGAAATGAAATAACATGCAATTGTAGTAAAATAGTTCTAAAAAGTAAATAAAAACACATAAAATCTAAATAGAATAAACTCTAATAACCAATTAAAAACACTAATTAATGACTATCAAAAATCATTGTAAAAATTCCTTACTATTTTTAATACACTTCCTATAATATACTTTTGAGATTCAGTTTGTTTTACACTCTTATTTTCTGGAATTGAGATTAATTTATGAAATATCAAAACTTTATTTTTACAATTTAAATTTTTGTTGTTAAATGAGAGATTCCTGCATTCTTTTAAATTATAATATATATAATGGATTTGAGCCTAAAATATCTTTCACGGAAAATTTATTTTACATTGATTTACATAGATTATTTGATCTTGGACAACTTTTACTTCAAAGCCATTTGATTTGATTATATTATTTTTATTTTTTGGATATGGTTTAGTTATATGGTAACCTAAAAAATTTGCAACAAGTTAGGAGTTTTAGTTAATAGTTTCAGTCTTACTCATATATATCCCATGTCATACCCTAGTCTTACTCATTCCCTTGAATTTAATCATTCTTTCACGGAAACAACTCTTTGATTCTACGTTTTTTCTCTGAGTTTTCTCACAACCGATTAGAGAAGAATGAAGGATTCTGACCAACCCACACAAAGTCTTCCGATGCTAACCCCGTTTCAAAGAATGTTTGCCCACCCAAATATTCCACCACTTCAACAACAACCATTGCCACTAACCTTGAATATTTCTCAGCCATCACATTCTCCTCCACCACCACCTCAAGATGTCATTGATAACCATGCTCCTGTTCGTTCTCGCCGACGAGGTCCGCCTCGTAACGGACCAATCCCTATTCCATTCATATGGGCCACCGACCGCCGAGCGAAAATTCATAGCTTGAACCATCTTCTCCAAAACAGAATCTTTAACATCACCGGTGATGTTCAGTGCAAGAGTTGTCAAACAAAGTTCCAGATGTCGTTTGATTTGGTGGCGAAATTCGATGTAATTTCCCAATTTTTGGTCACAAACTTCAACACCATGCATGATAGGGCACCAGAGACTTTGATGTATCCAAGATTGATGAAGTGTGTGCATTGCAATCAAGAAAACTGTGTGAAGCCGGTAATTGCTGAGAAGAAAAAGAATATCAATTGGTTGTTTCTGTTGCTAGGGAAAATGCTTGGTTGTTGTAAGCTTGAACAATTGAAATATTTTTGCAAGTATAACAGCCATCATCGAACAGGTGCCAAGAATAGGGTTCTTTATCTGACTTATCTTGAACTTTGCAAACAACTTGATCCTTCCCTACCTTTTGATGTTTCTCGTTGACTCAAGAATTATGGTATTGGTAGTACTATGCATATGATGATCAAGAAATAGGGTTAGGGTTACGGATTTTCTATTATGATTTTATGTTGGTTTTATTTTATGTTAGTTTTAACGTTTCTGGTTTTTTGATTTTGTGATTTGCAGACTCTATTTTAATGAATTTATATATAGAATCGTATTTCTCATGGGTTCACCAAAAGTACAATATTAATCTGGATATGATTTTTGCATATGTTTTGTTTCTTAATCCGGTTGAATTCTCTATGTATACAATCATCCTTATCAAAGCATATGTGCTGCTGATTTATGTATACAACGATCCTTATGGCAGTATATGTTTTGGTGAATTTTATTCTTTGATCGTTTAGTCTATTTTTATTTTGTTTTTACTTTCAGGAATAATGATAATGATGTCCTTTGCATTCTTATTTTTCTTGTTTTTGTTTTTGTGTACTAGCGTAGCTATTCAAATATCATGAGTGAAAGAAAAACAAACCAGGTACTTTAATGAGTTTGTTAGGGTTACCGGTTATGCCTCAAAACAATAAACTTTTTACGATTAAATTGATAAAAAAAAGGTTTGCTACAATTATGCGTGGACCGAAGAGTTTGTTGCAATTAATCAGCTAGAAAAAGGGTTTTATTTTGGTGTAATTTGAGAGAACTTGAAACTAGTATAACTATCTTCATGTTTCGTCTAATTAATAAAGAAAATAAAGAAATGTTCAAATGAAAAAAGAAAAAAAAAAAAAAGAGACTAAACCATCACTACAAAAGACTTTTGTGAAGGGAAAAGACATAAAAATCTTAGCTTTTTCTTTTTGACGGGGTCTTCAATTTCTTAAAAATATACTTTAGTATTTGTCAAAAACATAAAGTTAAATACTTTAGTTACACTCCCTCTTTGCTAAAAAAAAAGAAAAAAAGAAGTTACACTCCCTCTCTTATGTCTAGTACAATGAGTAACTCATTTGATCAATCTATAGGTAAGAATGATACAGATGAAAAAAAAAAGTGATAAACATTACAATAAATTTTTTTCGTTACAAAAAAACAAAAACATTACATTAAAACTTGCCTCTAAAAAAAATACATTAAAACTTAGAGTAGTCTTTCCTTTTCCTCTTTTTTATTGGTTGCAAATGGCATATTACAGGACCGAGAGTTTATTTATCTCAATCAATTCTTACCTAGTCACAACCCTAAATCAAAAATATTTAGACACACATACATAAATGGAGAGAAATAAAATAACGAAAAATAAATTAGTCATATCATTTTTCTTTTATATTTTTAAATTTTTCTTATCTATGTGTATATGCCTAAGTCATTTTTATTTGTGTTTGTGACCAACTTAAACTTTCTATATTTATCTTTTACTTGAATTTACAAGTTTGTAGTCCAAATGTCAACCTTGCTATTTTTCAGTAAATTTTATTAAAATTATTATAATTTTTTCAATGTTCAACCTTGCTATTAAAATTACTTGTGTATTTACCTGAAGTTGCCCAGGTTAAACATATAATTATGGATGATCAAAATTAATCTTATATCCATGATATCCGCAAATAAAATTGACCATAGAACAATACGGGATAAATATCTTAATGAGTACACACGAATAGAATAAAATAAACCATATTTTAAATACCTGTAAATTAATAAACGCACATGCAGATGAAATTAACTTGATTTAGTAAAAAATTAACACATATTAAACTAGTAAAACTCGTAGAAATTTGAACCCCTTGTTAAACTAGTAAAACTATACCATTGTCATATTGCTTGAATAAAAATCTTGTTGTCATGAATTATTGGATTTTCTAATTAATGATTTTCGTTTAATTTGTAATTTGTTGTTGTAACAGCCCGTTTTTAGCTATGATTATTTTATTTAATTATTATATGTGTTTATTTGTTTGTTTGTGTATTTGTTTGGGATTAATGGATGTTTAGCCTATAAGGGCATTTTAGTCATTTTAAGACTAAGGGTATTTTGGTTATTTGATGAGTAAGGGTAAATTTGTAATTTTATTAGGACGGTTATTTTTAGTGTTTTATAGTGAATAGTTATTTTTACTAAGTTATTAACAAGTTGAGGTAATTATTTCGAGAGAGTAATTATTCGATATTTTAGCGAATTAATGAGGGAAATTTTACCCTATACCCCTTCAATTATACCATCATCCCTACAATTTATTGAAAATTACAATTTTATCCCTTTTACCATTTAGTTTTTTATACTTAAATCTTTCACCCTCGCTTTCAAAAATAATTGGATCTATAGTAAGTATTTACGGTAAACTTTTTTTCGGTAAACTATCACTACCTTTTCCTGTTTGTTTATTTCTAGATCATTCATATTTGATTTTTCCGAAATAAATCTAGAAACGTAGCATTTCACCCCTACTAATAAACAAATTAATAAAAAGTTAACAATACAATAAAAAAATGTGAAACGCACAAAAGAATAAACAAAGCATTATGGAAAACACATTTTAAGTGTTCCGAAAATTATATTCAATGCATATGAATCTGGAAGAGTAGCATATTCATCCTGACGATGCGTTTTCCTTGTACGAATATGGATCTAGAAACGTTGCTTATGAGTTTTCCGGTAAAAACCTTGAATCCTGAACAATTAGTATGAGTTTTCCATCAAAAACCATCAATCCGAAACAATTCATATGTGTTTGCCAGTAGAAACATCAAATCCGGAATCGTTTCTAAAGCATTTTCCGGTAATATACCCATCTGAAAAATGTTTCTGATGCATTTTCTGAAAAACTACAAATAAATCTATACTGGAGATGTATTTTGAAGTGTTCCGGTGTGTGTTCCCAAACCTAATCTCGTTTGCAAACCGGAAAACTCCGAAAGAAAGAAAAAAGAAGAGAAATATGGAAGAAAAAAAACAGTTTTAAGTTTTTATACAAGGGTAAAATAGGTAGATCAAATAAAATGTAAGGGTGAAGGTATAATTGTAGGGGTATGTGGTAAAATTTCCATTAATGAGTAGTAACTTTTTAGAATTTGTTAATAAGAGTTTTAGGCCCATTGTGAATGTTAAAAACCTACCTCATTAGAGAGTAGTATATATACTTAACTCATGAAGGAAAATTAGGGTTAGAAACATTTCATTTCTTAACAAAAGTTAGAGAGGCTGCAGAGAGAAAGTAGAGAGAAGAATAGAAGAGGAAGAACTTGGAGAAGAGGAAAGCTAGAGCTAAGGAGCTAGAGGGGGTGAGTGAGGCCATAACTAGTGGATTTGACGCTTTGAAGTAAGGGGGATAGAACTATTTCATCAAATAAGTTATAATCTAATTTTTCTACGTATGGGTCCTAAGTGTTTTTGTGTGAATTATGATTTTTATGAATTTTGATGTTGATTTTCGTGCTCCTGATTGATGTGTAGTTATGGGTATGTTGAATTTTATGGAATTGATGTGTTTATATGTTCAAGTTCATAGTTGATGTTTGAAATAAGTTGTTTTAGTGATTTTGGACTTTGGGTAGAATTAGGTTTGATGATTAATTCTTGTAACCTTTTTGATATCTCTTTGTAAAGTTACTAATCATTATAGTGGAACGTAGAGCTGCTCTCTCCCCCAAACTAGGTCAGTATTGGACCGAACTAGGTAAACAAATTCATGTGTTCTCTCTTTCTTTCTCTCGATGCTATCTACTTTTGCTTGTGTTTATAATTGTCACCCACTTTGTTTTGGTTGCTTGATTATTTTGCTCCACACATCAAATATTTTATTGGTGTGATTTTTCAACGACTTCGCAACAATTGGTGTCCAACGTGGGGCAAGGATCAAATGACAATCAAGTATCATGGGTTCGAAGTGGGATATTGAGAAGTTTACCGGAGATAATGATTTTGGGTTATGGAAGGTAAAGATGGAAGCGGTGTTAATATAGCAAAAGTGTGAGAAATCTTTGAAGGGTGAAGGAGTGTTGCCGGTCACCATGTCACAAACGAAGAAGACCGAGATGGTGGGAAAGGTCAGGAGTGTCGTTGTCTTGTTCCTCGGGGATAAAGTTTTGAGAGATGTCATGAGGGAACCTTCCTCAATATCGATGTGATCAAAGTTAGAGTCATTGTATATGACCAAGTCTTTGGCTCACAGGAAATTCCTAAAGCAGCAACTTTACTCATTCAAGATGGTGGAGTCAAAGGCTATCATGGAGCAACTAACGGAGTTCGAAAAAATCCTTGATGATTTGGAGAACATTGAGGATGCGGGTGCTTTGGTGGTGTGTTGTTGGGAGAATGAAGAAGGTGATGTTTTTCACCTTGTGGATGATACCTAGTAGAGCGGTGATCATCTGGAGACACGTTAAACACTCATCATCAGCCTGGAGAGGCGGTGGGAAGAATACTTATGAGTTCTCGAGAGGAATCCGAAATCTAGGTTCCCCTGTGCTGGTGAACTCGTCAGGCGAGCTAGCACTCACCGTGGTGAGTTGCCCTGGACAGAACTCATGATTTTGGACGTCCCGGGCAGTTGGGGCCGTTCTCGAACATCCCTAAGTACTTCTTTTGATGTGTTTGATTGATGTTTTCACTTAAAAACCTACTAGAACATTAATTGGATCGGATAAAATGGTTTTGATGAATTGGAATGAAACTTAGTTGAAACAGGTCAAGAACGTAAAAAATTCCAAAACTTTTTTTTTTCAAATAAAATGATGGAGTTATGATTTTTTTTTCTGTAACAATGAGTTTGGAATGATTATGTTAGGTATATATGAGTTTCAAATTAGTCTTACTTTGAAATTAATTTATTTTGAAAAATGAGAAAAATGAGATGAACTTAGTGAATTTTTGAAAATAACTGGAGTTGAGCTATGATGTGGATATGTATGAACTACTGTGATGTTATGTGATATACGAAAATGCTTTGTTGATGTGTTTGAGCATGAACGCCTTGTTTTCAGTGAATTATTTGGAAAAGATGGTTTTTGAGAAAATAGATGAACTTTGTCAAAATGAGATTTTATGATCGGATAACTCGCAAATGGATTTGTATTCATGATAATAGGATAGAATGAGAATGAATCATTGATGGTTGGGTGTTTAATATTATGAATGGCATGATGTGATTAGTTGTGTGCTTTAATGCAAAATGTGATTTTGAAACGTTATTGTTTCTTTGAGGTGATAATTGTTGATGATGATTTCTTTGGTGATTTTAATTTGATGACTTGATGATGACTCTTGTTGAATTATGACTTGTTGATTGTGTGGATGTAAAAACTTGATAATGCAAATGGTGTTGAATTTATGAAGAATGTAATTGGAGGTGTACTTTACATTGCTTTAGTGAAAATATTAGTTTGGTGATTTATGCATTGTCGAGTGTTTGCTTGAAGTCCATGCATTTATAGTCATGTTGAGTCTTATGAAGAATGTAAATGGAGGTGTACTTTTACATTGCTTTGGGGAAATACGTAAGTGGAGGTGTACTCTTACATGAGTGTGGATTCAATACGGTAAAATTATATTCAGAATCCAATTGGTACCACATGCATCTAGAAGAGTCTGGAACATTGCATGCATTTGATAATTGATGAAATATGTCATATTTGGCTATGTGAATTTGTGATTATGTGTGTTGGTGAAATTTGTTGAATGCTGTGAACAGGTGAAAATGGTAAATTTGTTGTTTTATTGTGCTTGTAAGCTTGATGAAAATGTTGATGTGGAAATTCATTGTTGAATGATTTAATTAAAAGTGTATTCATTGATCTTTGAAAATGAATATGTCACTTTACTTTCATTGATTATATATTATTTGTGGAATATTATATAACCTCAATGGTCATTTGTGAAGGTGAGAAAAACACAAGAAGGGGGGTTGAATTGTGTTTGCTTTTTCCTCGTTTCTCCTACTGATGTCACAGTTCAGAAGCAACTTACTAGTAGCTTCTGAATTAGTGATCAAAGACTTAATGTGCAGCGGATAAAAACAGAGTAAGAGAGAGAAGAGAGACACAAAGCAATTATATAGGTTCCTTCCACAAACCGGAAGTAGTCTTGTCCCTCTTGCACTTCCAAGGAGATTTCACTAACAAAGTAATTTCAAATTACAAGTACTCAAGCACACAAGCAAGAGATTTCCAATGCTCAAGCACACAAGCAAGAGACTTTCCTATGCTCTAGTACAACTACAAGAGACTTACAAATGTTCAAGCACACAAGCAAGAGACTTACAAACAAACAGATTTACACAGAAAATTGTTTGAGTTTGAACACTTG
>Ga0228710_1006041_pt1 | contig 18577 bp, 6 predicted proteins | sample MedpolnodulmetaG_FD_177995 | JGI IMG/M metagenome (GOLD analysis project Ga0228710, IMG submission 177995) | Root nodule microbial communities from Medicago polymorpha collected in Santa Monica, California, United States - pink nodules | ecosystem: Host-associated > Plants > Roots > Nodule...
GTATTAGTCCCTGTTCAATTCAAATTTGTTTAATTTATGCTTAAACTCTTAAGTTTTTTAACAATTTTTTGTAGACGTGTTAAGAACATTACTAAAAGTTCCTCCGCAAAATTTGATTTATATGTCCAAATTTTATTACTTTTATCTTTAACTTTTATCGTTTTCAAAAATTCATATTTAATTATTTTCATGTTAAAAAAATCTAAATTTTAGTAATTGAACCTTTCATAGTGTTCTAAACATGTCTCAAAAAAATCGTTCAAAAATTTAAGAGTTTAAGGATAATTACACAAGCTTTGTTTTACCAGGGACGAAAATTAGAAGTATTTTTTTTTTTGTAGGGACTAAAAAACCTATTAAAATTAAGTAAGGACTAAACTATAACTTAAAGATGTGTTTATAAGTAGGAGGCATCCCTCACAATACAATCTGGTTTTGTAGAATTGAATTAAGCATTACTCTTTGGTTGATCTGTAGGCATCTTGTATAAAAAGAATAGCTTATTCTTCAGTATCTCATATGAGTTTCATAATTTTAGGAATTGGTTCTATAAATGATACTGGGTTCAACGGGGCAGTTTTACAAATAATAATATCTCATGGATTTATTGGCGCTGCCTTTTTTTTCTTGGCAAGAACTAGTTATGATAGACTACGTCTTCTCTATCTTGACGAAATGCGGAATGGCTATCTCAATGCCAAAAAATTCACGATTTTCACTATCTTATCGATGACTTCTCTTGCATTGTCAGGCATGAGTGGTTTTGTTGCCGAATTGATAGTTTTTTTTGGAATAATTACTAGTCAAAAATATTTTTACATGATGAAGATACTGTCATAACTAGTTTTAGTAGGTTTTTTAGTCCCTACAAAAAAAAAATTACTTCTAATTTTAGTCCCTGCTAAAACAATGTTTGTTTAATTATTCTTAAACTTTTAAGTTTTTGAACGATTTTTTTGAGACAAGTTTAGAACACTATGAAAGGTTCAATTACTAAAATTTAGAATATTTTAACATGAAACAAATTAAATATGAATTTTTGAAAACGATAAAAGTTAAAGAAAAAAGTAATAAAATCTGGACATATAAATCAAATTTTGCGATAATATTTTGCAGAGGAACTTTTAGTAATGTTCTTAACACGTCTACAAACAATTGTTAAAAAAACATAAGAGTTTAAGCATAAATTAAACAAATTTGAATTGAGCAGAGACTAACATTGAGTGCATAGTATTTTTGTAAGGACTAAAACAACTATTAAAATTAAGTAAGGACTAAACTTAAAATGCCTCAATTTTATAGGGACTAAAAACATATTTAACCCAACAAAAAAAAGTCAGATGTGGCATCCACGTGTGCTTCACCGTTTGCTCAATAAGCGACAATTAACAGCGAGGACCTATTTTGCTAATGGAAAAAAACGTTGGGGACCAAAAATTTAATAAAATTTAAGTAGGGACTAATGTTGGAAACGCGCCTATTTATAGGGACAAAAAACATAATTAACCCTTTTAAAATGATATTAAACGAGTGTTTGGATACTCGGTGGGAGAGGTTTTGAAATCACGACAAAAATTTACACCGGAGTTAACTTTTAATCTTCATGATCAGAAGATATGTGATTTATTCAATAGGATTTTACTTTAGAATAAACTAAAATTGATTTAAAAGTGAATAACTGAGTTTAATAGTTTTGATTGCTTTCCTAAAAAAAAAACAGTTTTGATTGCTCATGAATAAAATTAATTTAACTTCGGAACTGATTTTTGCTTGAATTAATTGTAATGTGTTTAATTTATCTTATACATAAATTACTTCATTTTCAATTTACTAATCACAATTAATTTACATGATCAACGTACTCCAGATCAAATGTAATTAACTAAAGATACACTAAAATATTATTTTTCCAATTATATTTACGAGTATTGATTTTGTCGGTTAACATCCACTCTCCAAATAAATTTATAGTTGAAATTCTCCCCCTCCCTGCTAAAATTTGAACCTGACTATGTGTGTGTTTGGTATGACGGCGGCGAGAATTAATTTTGATAGAATTGATTTTAATAAAAAGTCAGTTGAGTGTGAATTGATCTGTGTTTGGATACACTTGTTTAAAAGTGATTCTTATGAGTTGATGTTGTTTGAATAGTTCGAATAAAAATTGATTTTGAATGTAAAATGACCAAATACCCCTAACTTTCTTCTTAAAAAAAAAACCAACCCAAACTTTCAATAAACAAAAGTTGGGAAAATTTGTTTTACACATGTACTGTGTGTGTCCCTTCTAACCCAACCCAACTTTCTTCACATCAGTCTCTGCACTATGTGTCCCTTCCATTTGTCCGCAACCTTCTTCAATGGTTTCTACACCCATCCCCGTCTCTCAATACTAGTATTGTTTCTTCTTCCTCCATCTCTCAATAATTTCATTCAATTATACCATTTTTTCATCAATTAGTACTTGTGCGCAATAAAAGAATGAACTTGCAAAGAGAAATTCAGATATGTGTGGTTGGAGTGCAAGATATGAGTGAGGTTAAGAAGAAAGCTATGGGTAATTTGGTAAAGTGTATCGGTCACTGAAAATTAAAAGCCAAACGTGATTTTGCTTTGCCGTGGAAGCTAGGAATTCCAGCTTCTCCTATACTGGCATTTAGAAGCCAAAAGCACGATTCCAGGAATTGCTTTTTCTGTCAGCCAAACAACAAGAAAAGGGTGGAAACCGCGTTTTGTTGTTTAAACGCAGGTTTGGAGGAGAAAAACGTGTCTCCAAACAGACACTGTGTATTTGAGACAAATTTTTCGAAGTTTCTAATCAATAAATCTTGCCTTTTGTGATAGAGATTCCAACCCCCTTTCATCATAAAGGACTTGTTACCATAGTTGCATTACATATGATAGAAAGAGAGGGCTTGACTTATTTATTTTGCAATGATAATACGATCAACTAGAGATGGGTTGTTCAGTTTCCGATTGCTCGGACGTTGATTGACTTTGTAAAGAATAAATTGATAAGCTTCTTCTGTTGTAAAAGAAAGGCACACCGATAATTTGTGCCTCAGTCTTTGTTAAAAAGTGTCCAGAGTACTCATTAATATTTTTCTTTTTTTATTTATCGAATTCATGTATCCGACTCGTTTGATAAAATTTTCAAATCCTTCAAATCATACTATCAAGCCACAAAACAGAATGCACAATTATGATGATAATAAAACCATTTTCTTGGGCTCCCAATTTTTCTATTCTTATCTTTGCTTCTAAATCATTGATTAATCCCTTGATTGAAAGAAGAAAAAAAACATGTATTTTGAATTGCTTTGTATCTTGAAAAAATTGTGTTCACCAAACACATGATATTATAAAATAATAATAATGAAAGGATAAATCTCTACGTATTACTATCATATTATATAATAGTTTTTTACTTCTCTCTTTACAAAAACTTTTCTCTGACCCCTCTCTACAAAAGTTCCTGCTTACCTCATCTCACCTTGTTCCAAACCTCCGATCTGTTATCATGTAGATGGTTGTTACCGGTGGTGCGACGAGTGGCGTTGGCCCTCCGCACCACCATCTTCTCCGACCTCCGGTGACACGTTTCTACGTTCTCTGGTAACGCGTTTCTCCGTTCTCTGGTGACGCGTTTTTTCTTCCGTCAGAGGTTTTTCTGTGTTCCAGATCTTATTGTTTTAAGCTTGACCTACGTGTTTTTCTGTCCTAGCCATCACATTGTTGTTGTGTGCGGTGCTTGTGGTGCTAGTGGAGTAGTGTTTTCCATGGTGGTGAGGAAGTGGTTGTTAGGCGTTTTGGGTGGTGAATCTGTGGTGGTGTTGAAGTGGTGACCGACCGCTGATCTCTTGTAGAGCTCCGGCGGTGGGGGTGCATTGAGACCTCGTCTCCGCACCACCTTCCCCTTCCCCCGTTTTGGCCGTGTTGTTTTTCTCAGATCCGGGTCTGTTGTAGTGTGTCTGTTTCGGTTTTGGTGGTTTGGTGTTGATGGCTTTATCTTACGTCTTCTATGTCTGGTGATGCCTTTTCACTCTGTATGTTGTTACTTTGATGTTGTGACTGGTCGCCTCTGCATGGATCTGCCACAGATCCGTTTGGTTTAGAGGTGGTCTGAGAGGCTGACGTAGTGTTTTTCTATCAATCAAAAGTAAGTATTGTATATCGTCTCCACAGGGACTAGCGCGATATTCAAGTCATTCAACAATCAATATTGTTCTAAGTGTATGGATTTAAAATATTTGTTTGTGTAAACCTATAAACTATTTGACATAAAATAAAATAGAGAAGAGATATGACTATTTTGCTTGGGGTCAGAGACACTCAACCAAGTGTAACAGCTGCAATCTCTTAATCTAATAACGGATTCTAGCTTTTTAAACTATATTATCACAATCACTCAACAATATCATTCGTGTCCAAATGATATTGTTATTTCTAAGGGATCGTTTAAATGTCGATTTCCCAAACTATTTAAACGATCACAAAGTCGATTGGATCATTTAATCGATGATTTCTCAATCTATTAATCGATCCAAAAGCATTAAGTTCTAGATTAAAAGTGATTATCAAAGATTAACATCTATGTCTAGAATGAAAACTTAGATAGATTGTTATTCTATTCCTAGATCCAAAAGTATTTGTCAATATCATTTCAAATCTCAATAAAGGTTTGAACACAAGAATAACAACAATATTGAATAAATAACTAGAATCATATATTAAAAGATCAAGAGTTTACATAATGGCTTGTTTGAATACCTCAAAACCCACAAGGGTAGATGTAGCTACATATGTCTATGCAAGCTTAGCAAAGAATGAAGAAAAGATGAAGTTTCCATGCCTAGATCCATGATGTCTCAACAAATATTGGGTTGAATCTACTCTTAACTACCTTACTTTGTGTTTCTCTCTAGAAATGTCATCTCTCTAAGAAACCAAAAAAAATCAAAAATGTGATGTGTGGTGCCTTCTGCCCAAAACGTGATTGTCACTGTGCAGCCATCTTCCAAAACGTGATGTGCTACCTGTTTTTATATCCTTGCTTCAGACTTCCTTTCTTTCCCAATTCCATGGGCATGTTGTTACGTTATTTTTTTGCTTTTCTTTTGCTCAAGCCACCTCCTATTTTTTTAGTCCAATGACTTGCTTAATTTCACACCTGCCACGTTGTGGCTTTATTTTTCTTTCCTTTCATTTCATTCTTACTCTGCACATCATATATTAGTAATACTATACTACTTGACTCAATAAATAAAAACTATAATTTATTTAAAATGACACTAAATTATATATTAAACTAATAAAATTGACTAAAAATTTAATTAAAAAAACTCTAAAAATGTGATATGACATGGTGTCATCAAAGGCTATGGTGGTGGGGAATAGCAGCTGCGGTGGTTGGTTGCTAGTTTTTTCGTGGTATGATGGTGATGCGCGATGTTATGGCGGCGGTGGTGTGATAGTGGTGGTTCCTTTTCCTTGTCACCGGCGACCGCTTTTATAGGATCTTGATTGTTTCCACTTCAAACCGGCGTCGTTGCCCGTGTTTTGTGGTTGGTATTAGTCTTCCTATTGATCTGTGTTTATTTGGCCGTCTGTTTCGTGGTAAGGCGGTTAGGCAGGTTAGTTTTGGTGGTGGTGGTGGTTGTGTTGTTGAGTGGCGGTGGTGGTTCGTTTTGAGGTGGTGGTGGCGGCGGCAATGATGTGTGGACGCGGGGTGTTTTCAGTTTGTTTGGGTGGTCACAGATTTGGTGTCGAAACGCTTTGCGGATGAGAGCTTTTTTAGGGGGTGGTTAGGAGGTGGGTGTTGTGTTGTTGTGGGTGATTCCTCGTGGAGGTCGCCTTTGTTTTTCGGATCCATATCTGTTGTCGCTTACTCTTGTTTGTGTTTAAGGTGATTTGAAGATAAGTGTCCTTCGAGCTGAGCAACTTCCTTTTATTGATTTGATTAATGCTTTGCATAATTGTAAATCAGGCTGATTGTCTTACTTTTTGTGTGATGGATGTTGGTGGGCCGATTATTTTGCTTCGAGATCGGGAGCTGGTGTCTTTCTGCAATCTTGATTTGATTGGCTTGGTGTTTCTCTGGTGGACCGGGGTGAGGTGGCCTTCTGTTTTGGTCCTGAAGGCTGGTGGGCCGATCGCTTTTGATTCGAGATTGGGAGTCAGTTCTTTAGTTCAAGATTGATTTTGGGGTTTTTTAGTTGTTCTTTCGGTGGACCGGAGGTTGTGTTGTGGTGGTTGTTGATTGATCTTTAGAAAAGGTGGACGTGACTCAGTTTGGGTGTTGATTACTCAGTTTTTTGTTACAGAGGTGTTCTTTTGGGGGTGAGTAGTGACGATGGGTGTTATGGATGCCCTTTTTCAGTGGTCGGTTGTATAGGAGTCTATTTTAGGTGGGGAGGTTTTTTAGTGGGTGATGTCCTCTGGGTGTTGATCGCAGGGGTGCCTTTTGCGGTGTTTTGTTTTCAGGTGTTCCGCCTATATACAACGCTTTTTGTTTGTACTTAACCGGTATCTGTTCGTCTTGTGCAGGATCGAGTTTTTAATAAATTTTTGCTAATTAAAAAAAAAATATTATATATTTATTCAACTTCTCATTATATCATATGCATCAAAGGACTCTTAACTTCATCCACAATCCATAAAGAAAAAAGAAAAAAAAACTTCATCCACAATGCATGACAGTGATAATATCATCATAGCATATACGTTACTTTCCAAGTCTTCTTCAACCGAGGAAATGAAATTCAATACTGTTGACTACCCACATTAAAATGTATGACTTTGCGGGACAACAAATAAAAAAAAATTCACATTTTTATTTTCTTTGGCCGCCGGTTTCCAGTCATCAACTGAACTAATTGTCTAATTCTGGTTGCGTCCCTATTTCCTCTGCACCACCGTGTTTACCTCCTCGACCTTTATTTGGTAATGGATGGATTATGGATAATGAATAATTTGTTGGGTAACAAGGGTCCACTTAACATAGTGTGAGGCCTGAAAATGAATATTAAAATAACACCAAAATAAGAAATGCGACCTTTTTTTCTTCAAAAAAAATATGAAAAAAAAGAGTATTTATAAAAGAGTTTAATTGTGATGGGTTGACAGTTTTAAACAGTTTTGCACACACAACTAATCAAAATATTCTGAATTGTCACGTTTAGTCCACATAAATTAAAATCATTAATTGATGTGGCAAATCAAAATATTTTGATTAGTTGTGTTTGCAAAACTGTTTTGAACTGTCAACTCACCACAATTAAACTCTTAAATTATATTTTACATAAAAAATAAACCAAGAATTGAAATAAGAGTATCGATTATTAAAATGTATTGTAAAAAAGGGTCAAATATATTTTTGGTCCCTATAAAATTGGAAACTTCTAAGTTTAGTCCTTACTTAATTTTAATAGGTGTTTTAGTCCCTATAAAAAATAATTACCTCTAATTTGAGTCTCTGCTAAAATAAAGTTTGTTTAACTATCCTTAAACTCTTAAATTTTTGAACGATTTTTTTAAGACAAGTTTAGAACACTATGAAAAGTTCATTTACTAAAATTTAAATTTTTTTTAACATGAAACGAACTAAACATGATTTTTTAAAACGATAAAAATTAAAGATAAAAATAACGAAATTTGGACGTAGAAATCAAATTTTATGACAATTTTTTGAAGAGGAACTTTTAGCAATGTTCTTAACATGTCTACAAAAAATTGTTCAAAAATTCAAGAGTAAAATAAACAAATTTAAATTGAATAGGGACTAATAGTGAGTGCAGAATTGTTTTTTAGGGACTAAAAGAACTACTAAAATTAAGTAAGAACTAAACTTAAAAGGTCCCAATTTTATAGGGACCAAAAACATATTTAATCCTAAAAAATATGCTCATTCTTTTCTATATTAAGTGATATAGTTGACTCTGTTACACATATCAATACATATTTTTTTAATCTTTGATATCTTTAGTTATTTATTAAAAAAAATTATGAAAATTTAATATTTTGAAAATATTAATCAAGACTCATCAACATCTTATATGATATTATTTATCTTTGTATATTAGTAAAAAATATAATCGAAGTACGTCAGATCAATAGTGTACATTATAAAACAAGTCATCTATAAGAAGTATATATTTTGAAGGGAGACAATATAAAAATGGTCATGTTAACTTGTGCCTTAAAGACACATGTTAAACAACCCAAAATGAGCAACTTTGTATTGTAAAACATGATAATTTAACTTTTAAGAAGTTGAGTGCACCATTTTTAATACATATATTTATATAATAAGTTCCTTAACATATACCATTGAGGACACACGTTAACATTTGCCATATAAAAAATAAGGAAATGTTAACTTGTGTCTTGGGGCATAAGTTAGCAAAGCAAATGTAAAAGATATTTTTTGAAACTTATGTATTCAATGTCTTAAAAGATACAAAAGTTATACTTTTAATATAAAATTCATTTTTAATTTCTATTTTAAACTTCTTAATTTGTGCCTACAGGCACAAGTTAAGACAACCCTAAAAACAATATCATTGGTCATAAAAAACGATAAGGATATTTGTACAATTCTTTGGTACAACTTCTATGACAACTTTGGTTTTCTCTCATTTGATTAGTCAAAAATAATAGAAAGAGAAAAAGAAAGAAAAAAAAAGAGATAATGTGAGTATGATAGAGAAAATTATCAAAAAGTTATTAGAAAATGGTTGTACAAAATTTCTTTAAAAAAAAAACATCGAAAATATTTACAGGAAATAAAGGATCAATTTGACAAAATTTGAAAAGTCTAGGAGTGATGAGTGGCAGAGAGGAATGGATAGCCTTTTGCAGAAGGGCATTGAGATTGAGGGCCTCCACTCTACTCCACTATCCGACAAAAAGAGAGAGTATCCGTACCTGTGAAACTAAAAATTGGATTGCGACAGATGTACGGACGAATCCATTATCCATTCAGCCACGCGTCCTGTTTTGACCATAATCAAGTGCCCTATCCTTTTCTTTTCCCCAACTTATTACCACGCGGCATCTTCTTCTTCTTTTCTTCAGATTCGCGTGATCAGATCCACCATGTGAATGTCTCCTCATTTGGTAAACCAGCCAAACTCTTCCAAACAATCTTTCATTTTTTTCCTGTTCTGTTTTTGGCTTTTTTTAATGATAATTATTTTCATTTGAAAAAAAATAATACTCTTCTTGTATTATTTTATTTTAAAAAGGATGTTTTTTTTTAGGGAATTTTAAAAAGAATGTTAATGAGTGTTACAAGCATTTTTTAAGTATTGTTAGTATGAGTGCATATTGAACTAGATTTAAGCTAGTGATCGACAACATTGTTGATAGCTCTAATAACCAATATGAATTTGGCAATATTATGGTTAATTGTAGATAAGTTTTGTAAGGTGACAAGCTAATTTTGTCACCCATAGTTTAGCAAGGGTGTCGAAATTGCAGCCTCGTCACCAAATATTTGAATTGATTCCATCTTGTATTTCTACTATGTTAATGAATGAAATAAGATAAGTTTTTTTGTGTCAAAAGTACTATTAGTATAAGTTTATGAAAATTTGTGTATTTAATGTATTGAAACTTATAATATTTGAATTTTTAAAACAATATTTTTTAAATTTAAAATCCTTAAATAGTATCTCGAGGGACACTCATAAACAAAACTCTTATTTTAATTGTCATATATGTTGTGTAAGGTCAACCCGACTTACATAGATTTATAACCTAAGGTTATATGAAACTTTCTTTTAATAGAAAAGAATTAGACTTAATCAAAAGCTTATGTAACTAAAAAGATGAGACTATAGGTCATGAAAAAAGCCTTTAAAAAATATTAGCTCAGTCTACTTAAATAAATGTAAATAATATTATTTACTATTATTATTATTATAATATATTCAATTTTGTATTTTGAATTAAATTTGTTAACCTTTACAGTATTTAAGCTTATTTGTCTAAATTAATTTTTGTATATTTAAATGTATTATTTTAAATTAGAGTTGAAATATGATAACATATACAGTCAAATTATCTAAAAAAAAACATGTTATATTTAAATTTGATTATGATATCATGGATCTACTAGTTTTGTAGTTTATTTAAACACATTTTAGATTACTTGTTTAAATAAATTTATATAAATTAGACTTTTAAACAGTCTAACAGATCAAAATTGACTTTTAAAAATTAGACTCAAAATCTAAAAAGAATAAGTCTATGACATGCCACATATCAGGCTTAGACCTTAAAAATTTCGACATATCAAACTTAAACTTTGAAAAGTCTAACACAACCTAACATATTCTCATTCTTATGTGTAATTCTTAAAACATACCATTAATGAAATAGTTATATCTCAATTCACCTATAATTGAGAGGCAATGGAACAAGCCTCCATCAAACCCATGAATCGAAAATATATAGTGCGTCTAGCAATTGAAGATTTTGATACTAAAAGAAATTGTTCCATACTACTCCTGAAACCCAAATATACAGTGCAACTGTCAATCGAATATTTATGGTTTGAAGCTTCTAGTTTTAACGATTTGGAGTTTTTGTTTAATAAATTAAATTAGGGTGTTCGAGAGAATTGAATCTGAGACTTCGAATAGGAGTACACTTCCTGTCTCAAGTTAATACCATCTGATCAATCCAAGTGAGTTTAATGATTTGGAGTTTCTTTCTCCCGAAACCCAAATTTATGGTTTTAATCAAGGTTTTAAAAAACGGAGCCTTGCCACGAAAACGACCGTTACAAAAAAGTATAGACAACCGACGATACCATTTTTGCCCGATCTAACAGTGGGAAGGAAAATCACATGAAAACGTTGTGACGTAACGCCACGCTGTAACGTGCACGACCGTTACAGTTGCGAAAAAAGAACACCTTTTTTCATATTTTGGTCATCACCTGTTCTTTATTTACAGTTCATTACTCCTTCAATTTCTAGATTTCTCCTCCTCTGCCGACTCTCTTAATTTTGGTGTTATGTAAGTGTGTAACATAGATAAAATGATTTTAGAGAGAAAAAATTGTCTTTGTATGAATATGGTTGTGTGAGTTTGGACTTTAGAGATGAGATTTTTGATGTTTATGAATTTGTGGTTCCAGATGTTGGAAAATAAGTGAGAGAAGAACCTATAATTTATAAAGAATAAAGTGAGGTGAGTGAGAGGAAGTGGTGAAGGTAGTTGTACAACATGAATGAGCATGTTGTTTTGTATTATTAACATCATTCATTTTTCAAAAGTTAATCTACGGGCTTCATTTCTTAATAAACTCAGATGTAATTTGATTTTAGTTTTTATATAATTATACTCTAATAATTTATTCAATTTCCAACAAATTGGAGTAGTTAGGCTGTACTAACTTACTCATGTGAATAATTTTATTGAATGTTGAATAAGTTATCCACGGTTCCTAAAAACAGCTTACATTCCACCAATCTATCTTGTTGTATTAGGTGTAGCTCGGATCACATGTGTTAATTTTCAGTGAAGACAAAAGCTAAGCCATGAACCTCTACTACTAATTTGGACACTGTTTGCTTGCCTACCATGAAGGATATAGAACGCGTAAGAGAAATGCTAAATAGTTTTCTTGAAGTATTAGTTAAAAAACTTACATAAAAATATTACTATATTGAACTATATAACATAAGTGTAGAGAGTACGGAACTATATCGAATTTGAACTAATAAAGTAGATGTATAGTTGGTATTATGCAACTAACCACCTATATATGGTTGTATCCGAATCCTATTAGGGAACACAAAATCTAGGATTACTATTTCCAAGAGGAAAACAGTAATGAAAAGCAAAATTCGAAGCCTCTTTTGATGCATATTGAAGTGGAGATAAGGTTGAAATGAGAAACACTTTAAACAACAACTCTTGTAATTATTATAAACAAAAATAAGTTTTTATGGTTTATTTAATAAATGATTTGTGCACTCTATTATATATAGACTGTTATAATAAGTCGCATACATCATTTATTAAATAAATTTTAAAATAAATTTTTGTTTATAATAATAAATTTTTGTTTATAAGTTTTTAAGAGCAACAGTTTCGTAAGAAACAAACAGTGGTGACCCTTTCTTCTCGTAAAGTTGAATATTTGGTTGCATTTCATGCAAGATGTCAAGTTTATGGCTTGACTTATTACTTGAAGAATCCTGAATAGAATTTTGCATCTCAATACAATTGGAGGAGTGATATTTGAACAATCAATTTGGTGACAACTTATTGTACAACCATAATTTACAAAGAAAAAAATAGCATTGACACAAAAGTCATAGCAGTAGAGAGATAAAGTAAAAAATAATGTGAGTATGAGAGAGAAAGTTGTCACCAAATGTATGTTCAAATATCATTTCTCATGCAATTGAATGTTGACAACAAATCATCAATAAACCTTGAAAAGAAATAAAAAATCCAGTATCACATGATAGGAGCCAATTATATATTGAAACAAAGTTTTATCTTTTAAGATATCATGTCGGTTATGGAAGAATTGAGTTGTGTCATTGCAGGACAGAAGTACAAGCAGCTAAAGCTACTCAAACTTAAGATTTAGAGAGATGAGAAGTCTGTTATATGTAGTGGGCTGTAAATCAATGAATTAAGCGAGCATCTTGTGATGTAAATCAACTGATATAGAGTTGGTTAGTAAATACAATATACATTTATAATGAACAATAAGTTTCATTGAGAGAAAATTTTCAGCTCAAAATAACTCTCTTCTATACTTTCTGATTCATATTGTGTATGTATGCGAGTGTGGTTTCTTAACTTCAAACCCAACACCAGAGTGTTCCATATACAAAGAGTGTTCTTGTACAAATTTTCAATGAATGAATTCATGTTTCAATTTTGTATTTTTCTATTATGATATTAGAGTTTATCGGTCAAATCGTCCATTATTTATATCTAAGTATCAGGTCCAACAATGTTAGGCGCGAGAGAGTGTATTGGATTAAACGAATACCCCAATACCGCATTGAATTTACTTGTGTGGCAAAAAAAAATTATGAACATCAAATGTCTCCATAGTTTATTTTTTTAGACGAAAGATGATAAATAAATAAAAAAAGAAAGAAAAGATACATAGATTAGAGGAAATTAGACCCGACTCAGGTACAACCAAAACGAAAATAAATTGTGATAATACAAACCGAATTGACCAACCATAATCAATCCTAACAAAATAAACACTCATCACAGGCGCAACCTACCGAACCCGCGTACAGCGCGAAGCAGGTTACAAAAAAAGATGAAGAGTGAGCATCCGTTCAAATCAAAAAGGGTTAAAAGTTGGCGAATAGATCAACCGCCAACAAGGTATAAGATCCATGTACCAGAAACCTTCGGAACAAAACAACGTGCATAATAAGAAAAGAAAGAAAGAGCATTATTTAGATATTTTTTATGTATTTTTTCCTCTTATATTCCTCCCGGTCTTATTTATAAGCAAATTTTGACTTTTTAAGTTAGTTGAATAAATTGTATGTGGTCTATATTATGTACCGCATACACCATTTATTTAATAAATATATAAAGTAAAAATTTGTTTATAAATGAGACTGAATGGAGTATGTGATAAGCTTATCTCCTTTAGAATAATAGTTGAGCTCAAAAATATATCTCATACTTTATTTATTTAATGAATCTAAAATGTAAAAATTTATTTATGAATGAGACCGGAGGGAGTATCCGATAAGCTTATCTCCTTTGGAATAATAGTTGAGCTCGGAAATTTAAACCGAAAAATTGAGAAGATGAAAGAAATTAATTTAGATGGAATATTAAAAGTAAATAATTTTATTTATTTTTGTTTGTTTTCGCACCGGTTTCCGACTCACCAAAGGTGGACGACTAATCCGGCTCGTGCGTAGAGGCATGCGCAGTGACCAAGCGTTGTTCCCCCTAGGAATCGAACCCAGTATTCGTCGAGTACGTCCAGTAAATAATTATTTAGCTAGATAGAATAGTTAATAGTTAGTTAGTTTGTTAATCTTCTCTAACGAGTAAGCTCTAAAAATAATTCCTTTATAATGTTTAACTTCATTTACGTGTTGACCAGAAGAAGAAAAAAACTTCCTTTAGGTGTCTTCGTCCATTTTTTATTTTTTTTTGGTGTGAAAAACATCCTAAAAAGACAACTTTTGTAGCAATACAAGTGAAGTGAGCTTAATTCTTAACTGAATTGCTCTTTGTACTTTTCAAATTGTTCTCAGGCTTACTTCACTGACCGTTAACTGCAACTGAACCAACGACGGTTATTAAAAAGAGCAATTCGAGAAGCAATAAGAGTAATTTCCAATTCTTAAAATTCCTGGTTTATATATAGGCCCATAACAAAGAAACAAGCCCATCGACATACATGTGATTACTCTTACACGCCTATCTTTTATGCTTGGTTTAATATCATGAGTAATGCTAACAACACTCTCTTTTGAACACTTTCTAATACTCACTCTCCTATTAGTTTAAATTATTGCGAGTCTACACTTTGGAAATAGAACTCACACGAAGTGGTGGGACATACATTGATTCCATCCAATGAAAGAGTGAGTGCTAAAGAGAGTGTTCAAAAATGAGTGTTGCTAACATTCCTTTAATATCATATCGGGGTGCGCTGTAAAACTAAAATGGCAATCTTTTTATTCACATCGGAATGATAAATGCTAAATTTCATGCTTTTGTTGGCGATGACTTGTTCTGATTGAATCATCCTAAACGTTGATAATTGGATAATTTTATGGGATTCTTTTGAATACGGGAAAACGGAGTCGAGTTGAATTTGTTTAAATTCAATTTGTTAAGAATTAGTTCAACTTAAAACTTAACTCAAAATTGATACAAACTTTTTTTCGCTTAAGTTCGATCTGTTTAGAAGTCATAAACAACTTATTTTGACTTGTTAGATTCATCTCATTTACACAAATCACATGATTCAAAAGTCTTTTGTTTATTATTTTTTTTAGAACTTTGACCTTTTATTTTATTTCAAAAAATGTAAAGATTGAATTAAAATAAAAGTTATCACACATATAAAGTGTTTAGAAGATAGACATAAATAAAAAGTTCATACCTATATAAATTTTCAGATAGTCATAAAAAAACTATAAACATTATCAATTGCAAGTACTCCAAAATAAAAATAGAAAACCGAACCAATAATTTTTTTAAAAATAAAAGTCCAAAACTGTAATTGAAAACTCTCTAGATACTATTCCATTTTTAAATTCAAACACACGCAATTCAACTCATGAACCAAATTAATGCTCAACTCATTTGATTCATAAATCAAATTCAACGAATTTATTGTCAGATTAAATTCTAAACTATGTTCGAATTGATCCGATTCATTACCAATTCTAAATCCTAGCAAACGCTGATAGTCACATTTTGCAACACCGTTCATAAATGGTTATCATGTCAGCAAGTTTCTTGATTATAATATCTACTATTATTGTGCTTGCAAAGACACTCTGTCATTGCTTCCGGCTCCCCCACTTAGAATTCTATTATTAAGGTAAAAAATCTAGAATCCTGAAGAAAAAAAATCAATCTCTAAGCTTGATCAACCAAAATTGTTTATGATAAATGTATCAACTCTAGATTTCAAATGTCTTCATAGATGTTCCCTATTCAATAAATCTCAACGCACACAAAAACAATAAGCATGAGGGGTGAGGTTAAGAAATTATGAATCTAGGGTGAAGATTGTGTTAGGTTAAAGTTAGAAAGAAAAGAATAAGCTTAACAAATAGGTCTCATGGTTTTGCATTGATTTTCCTTTCTACGCACTTCTATTCTTTTGTTCATGGGTTTTGAACTTAAATCTGGGATATCACTATAATTAAAAGTTGGTAGGTGAAGCTCTTAACTAACAATGATGATTGTTAGGTTATTTTGAGAAGAAGATCAACATTGGTTTTTAGATTAATTAAATAAATAAATAAATATCGTGCATGAAATAAAATAATAATAATAATTCCTTCAAATAATAATAATCAATTCCTTCAAAATAATGATTCTGGATGATTGCAGGGAATAGTGACTATTCTATGACACAACCAAAATGTTAAATATCGTGTACGCTCCGACACACAAAACCTTTGAGCTTAGTGGTAGAAACTAGCAATATGTATGTATGCTCTAAGGACCATATGATTTTTTTGTTGTTGGTGTTGCTGTTGTTATGTCACCAATATAAACTCCAAAATTTTGATATACTAAAATTATAGTTAAGTCAAAAAAATAATAGGATAATCAAAGTCTATCAATTTAGGTCATCCTCATCCATCAATCTGCATAGTGTTGGACGTGAGAAGATGTATGGAAGAAAAAAAAACTTAAATTTCACGTAGAATAAATGTAATGTCTAAAATGAATTTATAAAAGTTGCATACCTTATCATACAAGTCAGGTTCAGTAAAAATGATTAGTCTTAATATAAAATTGGCTTAATAGCCGTTTTCGCCCCCTAACTTTCACAAAGTTGCGATTTTGATCTCTAAGAAAAAAAACTACAAAACCGCCCCCTAAGTTTTGCAACTGTAGCAGTTTTGGCCCCCAAGGTCAATTATTGGTAAAAAAAATTTAAAAAATAACACGTGGCACCTCACTTATGGTGCCACGTCAGCGTAGACCGAGTCAAAATTGGCCTTGGGGCCAAAACTTTCACAGATGCAAAACTTGGGGGGCGGTTTTGTAGTTTTTTTTTCTTAGGGGGCCAAAATCGCAACTTTGGCAAAGTTAGGAGGTTAAAACTGCTATTAAGCCTATAAAATTTAAACAATAATCACATTCAAGATGTGTCAGATTGTAAATATAAATACTCCTTTTAATCGAGATTCAAACTTTTGTTTCATCTTATTGCAGAAACATAAATTATTTTAAGTTAAACTCAACTCCATCGACGGTAACTAATAAAGACCCATTTGATGTGATACGATCCTTTTTCCGATGGGGATGCGAAGTAACTCCAACTTGTTGATTTTTTATTAATATTCTGCTAAGATATCAAGTAGGTCCAATCATTAATCATGACATGATTGAGCTAAGGTTTTCATCCACAAAAATGAATGAAACTCAAAATATTAGGTTAGATATCTCGAATTGAACCAAAGGCAACTTGCATGAGCATATGCATAAATAAATACATAAAGTACGACCTCTAGCTTGTGGTAGGTTATGTAATTACACCTTCTTTCTTTGTTAGCTTTCGAGAAGCTCTAGTTTTCGTTTTCACCTTGATAGCTTGTCATGTTTGATACTGTACCATATGATAACGTATCTATTGTAAGATCTCGTAATCCCATCTGTTATTGAATCATGCTTAACTATTTGTGTTTGCATGAGATGCTAGCTATGTGGTATTAATGGCATTTGGCCCCATGTTGAGCCTCTGTTGATTGTGGTTTATTCCAGTTTTATACTTTCGACCTGCAGATTAGAAAGGGGACCAACAATGTGTGATATATATTGTGGATACATGTGATATTTGTGTGGAGTATAAGTACGTTCATAGTACTGGTCGGCGTATAGTTTGACAAATTTGTGGAGTGATTTGAGAGTGGCTGAGTTGGGATGGGAAAAGGCCAAAGGCTGTTGCGTCTTACAAAAACTGATTAATTAAGAGCTTCAATGAGCCCAAAACTCAGTTTAACATGTGAGTGAGGTTAATAATTAGAGATTGCTCTTTAGTACATAATAATTGTTCACATTTACCAAAAACACATTGAATGGGACTTCCTCTGTCGCTTATTAGATGATCTGTTTGACAATGTACACTTTTGACTTGACGTACTTTGACCGTATTTTTATAGTACTCCCTTTGTCTTATATTAGACGACTTATTTGACAATGTGCATTTTTGACCTAACATATTTTGACTATATTTTTCTACTAATATACAAAGATAAATAATATCATATAAAATGTTCGATTCGTCTCGATGAATATTTTTAAAATATTAAATTTTCATAATTTTTTTAAATAGATAATTAAATATATTAAAGCTAAAAAATATGCATTGGTGTGTGTATCAAAGTCAACTAGATCATCTAATAAAGGATAGAGGGAGTAGTTAATTATCGTTCGATATTTTTTAATTTAAAGTTATTTAAAAAGTGTCAAACGATAATTAATTACCTTGATAATAATCGACTACCTTTGAGTTTTTATTTAGGGTGCTAAAGAGCAATTGCCTTGATAATTTGACAACTATATGATGATGTCTTACTGATTTGTCCCATAAAATGGAGTCCACACATATTACAGTCGACGTAGATGAAAAGATAGCTCACATCACATTACATAGGAGGAAGCTGGCTCTGGACAAACAAAAGAAAATATGAATTGTACTCTAGCTCACTTCACTAACATAAATCTTTTCGGTTAAGTTTAAAAATAATATATATATATATATATATATATATATATATATATATATAAAAATATATATATATATATATATATATATATTATTTTTTAAAAATATATATTTATTTATTTATATATATATTATTTA
>Ga0228710_1006042_pt1 | contig 18577 bp, 8 predicted proteins | sample MedpolnodulmetaG_FD_177995 | JGI IMG/M metagenome (GOLD analysis project Ga0228710, IMG submission 177995) | Root nodule microbial communities from Medicago polymorpha collected in Santa Monica, California, United States - pink nodules | ecosystem: Host-associated > Plants > Roots > Nodule...
GCCATTTATTTTTTCCTTGGAGATTTAGCATGTATTTAGGGACTATGTAATACTCGTATAGTAAAAGATGCACCGACACCACAATTTATTTACCGCATTATGCCATAAACCGCAATCGAGGACCGAAATGAATTAGAGACAAAATAGGTTAATTATTGGACTTTAATTATTTTTTTAAAATCAAATTACTAGTAATTTTAGGTTCATTTCCATAACTTGAGAATTTGCTTGGGATCCAACATCCTTTGTAAATTTCTCGTTTTTTATCACGTTACGTCGTTACGCTTAGTTTTTTTAGCTTACGTTTAATTTAGAAAAACCTTTTTACCAAAAAATCAAATATGCAAAACTCCAAAAATATTTTTCTTAAGAAACTTTGGATTAATCCAAGTGCTTTTTCCTTTTATTTTCTTAATCAAATGTTTAATCAATTTAATATTCATATCTAGACTTGAGTTTCTCGTAATTAAAATTTGACCAACCTCATCTTATTTTCTCTCATGCCTTGAGACCTCTTTCTTCTTCTCAAAACTATTTTCAAAAAAATTATAAAATTAACCTAACTCACAAAAATAATTTTTGAGAGTGAACTACATTGGTTTTGATCCCACTTGTGGGTATGTAGGCAAAGGACCCAATCCTTCCAAATCAAATAAAAAAATAACAAAATCATACTTCTTCTCCCTCCATTCTTTCACTTAGATTCTTAGGCATTTATTTTCAAAATAAGCGAATAACTTAGCACAAGATAAATTAGGCAAAAGGTTCCTACGGAGTACCGTAGTCGTGTAGGGTGCTTAACACCTTCCCTCCACAAAATCAACCCCCGGATCCAAATTCTCTTAAGGGTTTTTTCTCTCTTTTTCCCTTCCCAAAAATAAAAGTAGAAAGTTCAAAGATTAAAGGTTCAAAACCAATCAATGGATTGATACCCGAAAATCAGGAGCACACCCGTCATTGCATGTTTGGACGTTTTAAGATGAACTTCAATCCATCTTAAAGAGTGTCAAATGATTGGTCTCATATAGTTAATGGGCTTCTTATAAGATGAATCATTCGGTAAAATTCGAGTTCGATTCAAGGTGAGAACAATTTTTGAAAATATAGGTTAACAAAAAAAAAACAAAGAGCTAACCCTTTGAAACACCATTTCACTTCACCAATATCAACACTTAGCATAATTATATTTAAATTATGAGAAAAATTTACCCAACTACAACTAAAGCCCTCCATGAAAGTATTGATCCAATTATGAATGATCACAATCATTAACTATAGAATAATACATTGAATAGAAGAAAGTCACACTTTAATAGCCAACATATGCAATCTCAAAATGAAATTTTGAGAATGATTTTATTAAACATCTAACTACAACCAACCACATATACTCCATGAAAGAGTCTGGTGGACCGATCGCTTTTGTTTCGACATCGATAATCAGTTTCTATACTCAATGCATGAAACAAAACTTTGATACTTCTTAGTAGAGCTTGCTAAAATGGAGGAGTAGTTACTATTTTTTTCCAACAATGCTAGCTACCATCGCTTTGCCAAACGCTTTTCAACACTTGCTGCTCATAAATCCACTTTGTTCTCCCGAAAATAAGTTTTTTTATTTTTTATAAAACATTACTTATGTTACTTCGATCTGATACACGTCATCCTCATGGAAATAAGTTGTAACCGAAAATCGATTGATTTAATATAATTTTAAAATCTGAAGTCTTTTAATTAACTTTCTTCTCCACTCACTCAACATGTTCCTCAACGTCCAATTTGATGTTTATAGACACAACGGTGACAACCGCCTTTATTGTCAAGCTCGGCAAAATCGTGGAAGTGAAGAAGAGCCACTAAATTCCTTTGCATTGTGGAATTAGATCTTATAAAAATCGTTATGATGTTGAAGCAACATAATACATAATCTGACACGAAGTAAGATCTGAGTATGTTTCGTTACGTTGGCTATGGAGTTGTTGCGTAGATGAAGAAATAGATAGAGACCCTTTTTCTAATATCAAAGAACTCGATTTTTTAATATTCAAAGATGAAATTACCCATATGTGATGAAGAAGCACTATGTGTGTGTTTCGCTTGACCCTGTGGTGTTTGTGTTTGAGCAGCAAATTTATTGTTGATTTTAAGATGTAACAACGAAGTTTTTTTTAGGAACTACCATGAAGATCAGTAAATTTTCTTTTCATAAAAAGCCAATAAAGAAAAAGGAACCGGGATAGCCGGTTAGAAGGTATATGGTTTTAAAGAAGTGATGACTTGGACCAATGAATAAATGAGTGTTAAAGATAGAGTGTGTAAGAGGTTGTCCATAACATTCCTCAAGATAAGAAAAATAAAAGCCGAACAAAAAACTAAAAGATAAAAATTAACTATCCTAATAAAACTACTACCTAAAAGAAAACCAAATCTTTACTTTTTGGATAACATAAAGAAAATAAAAAAAAACATAATATAAAAAGATAAAAACAAATAAACCTACAAATAAGTAAAGCAAGTTGCCTTGTTGAATATCAATAATCCCCGACAAGGTGCCAAAAACTTGATGACAAATTTGGCAAGTGCACCAAACCGTAACAAGTACTAACGGAGTAAGTTATCCCCTCCACATGGATTCTTGTCAACGAAACAACTTTCTATACCTTTTTTTTGAAGAGGCTAAAATGGAATATATTACCAAAACAAGATGTTCTTCCTAGCACAAGATGTACAAACAAACAAAAAGAAAGCACTAGAGACCTATAAGCATGAAACATAACTAAGTAGTGCCCAAAATAGCCAATGGATTAAGCCACCACCCATGAAAATTAAATGGAAGAGAGACAAATTTCGCCTTTAACCACATAAAGAAAAGAGCCTTAATCTTATCAACCACTTGTAAAATGGAGCACTCTTTTGCATTGAAGATCATGTTATTTCTTTCTTTCCAAATTTCCCACATGGTAGCAAACCAAAGCACCTGCATAACTGATCGCCGTGCCCACCACCAGCATAAATAAATTGGTTAAAGTGGTCCACTACATAACAAGGAGTAACCATAGAAATACCAATCCACCTATAAATAAAAATCCAAACAGATCCAAAGCTGTGACAATGCAAAAATAAATGAGATGAACTTTCCAAAGAGCCACAACATGAGCAATAAAGATGTTTAAGGGTTTTCACTTTTGAATTGTATGCTCAATGCGAGAAGTAGTTGTTTGTAACTGTGCTTAACTAGAGCAGTACTAAGTAATTTCTCAATTGATGAATCATAAATCTAGCATCATACTCATAAATCCTAAATTGTCAGATTAAAATAAATAAGCAATTATTAAATATAGTTCTTGTTCGGATTAAAGCAAGGTAAATCAACCTTTTACTAAAACCTATAGATCAAAGAAGAAGAAGAAGGGAATCCTATAATATACATTGTCTATATTACAGGATTCCCTTCCGTTGATGGGTACTCCACAAATCATGTTGAATGAACATGAGTGACCTTGATAGAATTTGTCCCTTCCACGTAACAGGAGAAATGTCTAAAGACCCAATATTGAACTAGACAAGGAAGACATGATTTATGTTTTGTGTTCAATATATACTTGAGGGCAAAATGGTAAATATAAATCATTATCACATAAGGGTTTCGTCAGATCAAATGAATATACAATGTCACACACATAAGAACAAATTGATGAAAAATTAAATAAATAACTGGGACTTATTCGAGGGTGCAATCTTATGATGCACTGTGTTAATTAGAGAAACACATTACACTACACCGTAAGATACAATTCATTTAAGTAAAATGCGGTACACCGTAAGACACAATGTCCTTAGGTGGAGTTGCTTAGCATGCAGACCACACAATTGATTCGATAATTAGAACCTTTGTGCTAAAGAAAAACACTTTTAAAACCGAATTCACTTTCATAAACCCTAGTTTTTCTGAAACCTAAACCACACCCTCTCACTCTATAAGCACTCATTCAAATCAACCAGCACTGTGATTGAAAAAACTCTGTTCATGTAAACTGAGTAGAGGTGTTACCTGTGATCATTCTCTGAGATCGACTTCAAAAGTCCTACACCACAAGAGAAAAATCTTCAAATCAACATACCATTGTTTATTTTCTCTAGGATAAAAAATGCAACAAAAAAATCGATGTACCTAAAGTTTTGTAGTGTATGAAACTCGAAAAGGTTCCTTGAAGAAAAAGGAATCTTATGATGTAAGAGAAAACGTAAAGTGACGTGGTTGAAAATTGGGCACGTGAAGTAATGTGTGTCCAACACACAAATAGTACGAAACATATGGGCACTTTGCTTGCTAGCGAACGCACGGGTTATTCGTGCCCTCTAACTTATCTTTCTTTAATCACTTTCGAATCTAATCACTTTTCATTGCAGAACTTTTCATTGCAGAGTTTGTCTACCACTAAACTACAATACTATTACTGTGTCTGCACCAAGATATTTTAATTTTAAGCTTAAAGTTTATTTTTAACCATAAAAAATCTTAAAGTTTATATCTTCTAATACATAAATAAATAAATAAATGAGTATGTTATGCCACAATATTTTCAAAGATGGGTTAACAGTATTTTACCCCTTGTAATATAGGTTATTTTTGGTTTTTCGCATTGTAAATTTTTTTGTTTGGTTTTCGTCCGTGTAATTTGAAGATTTCTGATTTTGGACCTTTATGAATTTTGACAGTACAAAATCGACGATATAGCAAGGGGCTAAACCAAAATTTGCTCAAATTAATAGGGGGTAAACCGAAATTTGCTCAAATCACAGGGCTAAACCGAATTTTCTCAAATTACGGGGGGCGAAATTTGCCATGAAGGTCCAAAACCAAAAAATCTTCAAATTACAAGGACGAAAACCAAACAAAAAATTTTACAAGGTGGAAAACCGGAAATAACCTATATTATAGGGGTAAAACATTTTTTTTTTTGAGCAAAGGGGTAAACACTATTAACCCTTTCAAAGATTAATTTATCGTGAAACAACATTTGATTTAAAAGAATGAATAATTTTAATAGGTACACCATTCTTAAACGCTATACTCTCTTAAAAATTTTATTTATTATATTTTTTTATAATTTTTTCTCCTTCAAATTTTAACGGTATGAAATATTTCATTACCAACGTTCCTTATAATCAGGGGCATAGCTATGTATTAGGGAGGGTAGCTTTGGCTACATCAAAAAATATTTTTTATTTGTATTAGTAAGAATATTTTATGTTTACTTACCCAAAAAATATATTAGCTACTCCAAATGAGTTTATTTTTGTAAAGTTAAGAGAAAAAAGATATTTAAAAGATTACTATTTGTCTAATAGATTTTATTTTATCTTACATTGACATTTTTGTTATCTTAAGCAATTTAAAAGAGAGCCTTGTTAACATTGAAAATTGTAAAGATAAAACTAAAAAATAAAATTACTTAACGGTTTACATAGTAAGTATAACTAAGTTGGTAAATACAATGCATAATATATGTAAGGTTTGGGTTCGAACCTCAAACATCATTAAAAAAGACAAAGTCAATTGAAGATAAATTTGACTGTTTGTGTTGTTGAACTCAATTTTTTTTTTAATAAATAGTTATCGTTAGTTTTTATTTTTTCGGTGTTACTTTGATTTACATTTTATTCAAGTAAAGTTATTGTGATTTTTTTTATAATTTAAATTCAATATAATAATTTAACTTTTTTCTTTTCTTTGTATATTAATTAGCCACCCCGTGCTAGCTAGCTTTGCCGCTCCTTAGAACACCCATTAATTAATATTTACAATTGCATACTGCATTGACCCATAAGCACTTTATCATGAAAGTCTACCTCATATAGTAGTATATTCAGTTTCATTTATTTTATAACAAAATGCAAAAATTATTTTAACATATCACCGTAGAAAATAACAACGTATCAATCTGTTCCTTTTTTTGAAGATTAATTATTGATAGTATAGTGAGTGAGTGTGCTATTTGAAAAATCATCCAATCAATTACTATGACTATTGATGTATCATGTATATATCCAAAATGCCTCCCACTTGTCCCTCCTCTTGACTCTAATTGCATATATATCTCTCTCACCCTCCTCCATTTCATATATGTCAATAGCCATATCCATTTACTATAGTAGTTGTCTTTTCTCTTTTTCATCTTCCATTTTTCATCAATGGATCAACTTGAACCTTTAGTTTCTAATAGCTCTCTAGTTTTTCCACTCATGATCACCTTGATCATCACCTTAATATTAATCATTTTTTTCACTACTATTTTTCCATATCTCACATCATGTTTTCACAATTTTTTTAGCAGTAGTGTGTTTTGTAGTTGTGAAATTTGCCAAGCTTATCTCACTTCAAGTTGGTCAAAAGATTTCAACAATCTTTGTGATTGGTATGCTCATCTCCTAAAAAAATCACCAACAAAAACCATTCATATACATGTCCTAAGAAACATAATCACCGCAAATTGTGAAAACGTTGAGTACATACTCAAAACAAAATTCGAAAACTACCCAAAAGGAAAACCCTTCTCAACAATCTTAGGTGATTTTCTAGGTCGTGGTATCTTCAACGTGGATGGTGATTTATGGAAATTTCAAAAGAAGATGGCAAATTTAGAACTCAACAAACATTCCATAAGATCTTTTGCCTTTGAAGTTGTCAACAACGAAATCCAACATCGACTCATCCCTCTACTCCAAAACCAAAACCAAAACCTAAACCAAGTTGTTTTTGATTTGCAAGATGTTTTCAAAAGATTCTCTTTTGATAGTATTTGTAGATTTTCCTTTGGTTTAGACCCTATGTGTTTAGAAACATCCTTGCCCATGTCGGATTTTGCTCTTTCTTTTGATTTAGCATCAAAATTATCAGCTGAAAGAGCCATGGTTGTGTCTCCATTAATTTGGAAGATCAAAAGATTTTTCAACATGGGTAGTGAAAAAGAGTTAAAAAAAAGTATTAGCATCATTAATATGTTAGCAAAAGTTGTTATAAATCAAAAGAGAAAATTGGGTTTTTCCGATCACAAAGATTTGTTGTCAAGATTCATGAGCACTACAATTCATGATGACATGTTTCTTAGAGACATAGTCATAAGTTTCTTATTGGCTGGTCGTGACACCGTGGCATCATCACTCACAAGTTTCTTTTGGTTGTTAGCCAAAAATCCAGAAGTTGAGAAAGAAATTTTGTTAGAAGCTGAACGAGTAATTGGACCACATGATGATGAAAATAATAATTTTGGTGTAACGAATTTTGAACAACTTAGGAAATTGCATTATTTACAAGCAGCAGCACATGAAAGTATGAGACTTTATCCACCAATTCAATTTGATTCAAAGTTTTGTTTGGATGATGATGTTTTACCAGATGGTACAAAAGTGAAAAGTGGTACTAGGGTTACTTATCATCCTTATGCAATGGGTAGGTTGGAGGAATTGTGGGGTCCAGATTGTTTAGTGTTTAAGCCTCAAAGGTGGTTGAAAGATGGTGTGTTTCAACCTTCAAATCAATTCAAGTACCCTATTTTTCAAGCTGGGTTGAGGGTTTGTATTGGTAAAGAAATGGCTTTGATGGAACTTAAAAGTGTGGCAATTTCTTTGCTTAGAAAGTTTCATATTGAATTGGAAGATAGTAGAATGTTTCATGGTAACCCAAGATTCTCTCCTGGACTAACTGCCACTTTTGCTTTTGGTCTTCCTGTATTTGTTCGTCCAAGAGGAACCAAGTGAATAATCCGTACTGCTATATATAAGTATGAAACTTGTCCTTATGTATACCTAGTATATATTTAGAATTTATGGTCCATATTTGGATTTGTGGACATTTATATATGGTCCATATTGTTTGAAGATTAAATATGTGAGGTCAATTTTTCCTCTCTCATATTAAGTGAATCACGTTAACCACTAAAAATACAAGAATGTGGTGGTGTGGATTCTCTTGTACTGTATTAGGGTACAATATTAAATGCTTGAGGTTGCTGCAGGAACGCCGTTGGTTTTTGACTATGCATGTGGATATTGATAAGTGGAATCCACATTATTAATGTTATTTTAGTGCGGAACAAAAGTTAATTATGACATGTTTGTGCTGTCTGTATTTTTTTATTCATGTTATAGGTAATAATTATTTGGCTTTATTTGCTATAAGAGAAAGATAATACATTAAAATTATGGAAAAGAGAAAGTGTGTGTAAATTAATAGAAATAAAAATTTATTGATGAATTAGGATAAGAGTATAATAGAAAAAAGAAGCTAAAAAAAACTCACTTCTTTAATTTGATGTTATTATTATAATTCGACACTTAAAAATGAATGGAGAGAGTAGCTACTAATTTTCATCGAAATATCTTTTGAACGGAAGGTTGTTAACTTTAATGATAGTAAACGAAAATTCATAACATCCTCGACCTAGAGAGGTCATCTCCATGTTAACGAGTCCCACATCGGATAAGGGATAACCGAACAATGTGTTTATAAGTGAGGGCAATCCTCACATCACAAGTTGGTTTTGTAGAGTTTTGTGTTAGACTCAACCACGTTTTCTAAGACTCCACGATCCAATTGTTTTCCATTGCTTCAATAATTTATTATTTATCACCACAAGGAAACAAGTTGACATTTTGACCTTCTAGTTTGTAACCCATTCGAACTTAAATATGTTACCTAGGAACATTTGAACTACTTAAATCCAAGTCAAAACGCTCGTTAGAAACCGTAAGAGGTGTGCTGAGAGATCGAGAAGCTTCTTTGTGTGCATTTTGTGGTTTGGAGGCGGAGTCTGTTAGTCACCTTTTTGTTACATGTGGGGTTGCGTCGAGAGTTTGATACAAGATTTTTAGATAGCTTGGTCTGGGGTTGGTCCTAGTGATTTATTGGGTCTTTTTGAGGTGTGTTTAATGGGAGAGAGAGTATTAAGTGTGTTTTTTTTTGTTGATCTGGCACTCTGTGGTGTGGTCTCTCTGGTCTGCTCGTAATGTTTGGTGTTCTATGGTAGGACGTTGGATGTAGAGCAATTGGTTGATAAAATCAAGTATACGTCTTGGCAGTGGTTTTTTTTTTTGGAGTTACTCTGGTCATCCTTCTTCCCATTATGAATGGGTGGAACCATTGATCTGTTGGGACCGATAGGTTTATGGGGAGGAGTTTTGCTTGGGTGCCTTTGAGCAGGGATTTCGAGTTGGTTTGTTTTCTTTGTATATGCTCTTGGGGGTAGCAGGCTTGGTCCATCTCCCTGGGGTTGGGCTTTGATTTTGGATGGGGGGTTCCTTGCTTGCCTTTTAGCAGGCGTGGAATGCTTCTCGAATCTCGTCTTTGGGTGTGGGTGTTTCTCTTTCCATTGGTGTTGGTTGGGTGTTATCTTTTCTATTTTCGATTTCGATCTACGATTTTTGTGCGAATCCTAATCGTTTGTATTATTGAGTTGTTTTAGCTTTTATAATATTCTTTTTGCCATTAAAAAAAAATCTTCATTTCTATAAAGAGCTTAAAGATATTGCTCTTGTTGTTTTTCTTTGTTTGAAAGATTGTAACCGAAACGTCGTTCTCTGTCAAATAAATTGCAGGTAAGTCGTCCATCTTTGATTTATTCCTGTTGTTTCGATACTTTGAAGTCAAACTATGTCCATCTTTGGTTTCAGTTATGATGGGGATAACCGAAAGAAACCTAGATTGTGATTCTTTCCATCAATAGGTAGTGATGTTGCAACTTAAACACCAAGTGTTGCGAGCTTTTAGAGAAGAAGGTAAGAAGGAGATCAATGACTTATATATATGTAGATCGTATTGAGATTTGATGAATACAATGATGACTTACTAGAACAAAGGATTCATTCGAAATGAGTTGGTAATTCTCATTAAGATCATGTCGGTCAAAGAAGATTGGTTGGATGCTTGGCTTCTCTGCAAAATGTCTCTAATGTATGTTATATTTGTGTATGTTCTCTTTTGATGCTATAAGACTTTGTAATGTGTTCTTGTCAAATCCTATAAGCCATTAGTATTAGTATAGAACTTGGATTGTACCCTACGCCATTGTTGCAGCCTATATGTAGCACTTATTCTATGTAAAAGACTTTGTAATGTGTTCTTGTCCAATCCTTTTAGCTAGCAAGTGATTGTGTAAGTTCTCTGCGACTTTTCATAGATGAGTAAAGTTTTTCACTATAATGTTGAGTTTTGACTATTATTGATAAACTTCCAAATTATTGGAAGGAAAAAAAACCAGATTTCTTACAACTATTAATTTACCTTTACACATTCCTTTGTCCCTTTAGCCATGTAGGGAGTTGATGATATGCTTATGAGCTGAGTCATGATATAGGCATATTAATTATATTTAATTGATATTCCTTTCGTTCTATTTTAAATGACTTAATTTAAAATTGTGCACTATTCATACAAGATACTTTGACCATATTTTTTTTACTAATATATAATGACAAATTATAGCATATAAGATGTTGGATTTGTCACGATGAATATTTTCAAAATATCAAATTTTCATAATTTTTTCTAATAAATTATTAAAGACATTTAAGATCAAAATTGTACATTGATAAAATCAACTGTGTCACATAACATAGGGCGGAGGAAATATGATATATGTATTTGAAATATGTCACAGTGACTTGTTGTTAGTTGAAAATTGTAAGGTTTCGTGTGTCCCATGTGCGGTAAGTATTTTTAGTGTTGATTGATTTCCCTTTTCCTATGTTCTGCGAACTTAAAAATACATCTTTTGGTCAGACTAATATTATAATAATTGCAAATATAATATTTTAGATTCATTTATTAAATGATGTATATGATCTATAAACATTAATTGAATGAATTTAAAATGCAGATTTTTGTTTATAACAACCAAAGGGTGTAGTTAGTTAATTAGGATATTCTAATATCAAATCAAGTGAGTTTATTTTTCTATTTTTAAGAAAATCAAGTGAGGTTTGTTAAGTATAATTGAGGGCAATGGTCATGTAATATGCTTATGGATAATTAGTGTGACTTGTGGAATAAAAAAGTTTTAGTATTACTACCAAAATAAAAAAGTTTTGATGGTGAAAGTTAAAGTGGTGTTTACGTGGCAATGAAAAGAACCACACATATTTTCAGCTAAATTGTCACTATGAAATGGCAATGATATTGTGTGCATGTTGAAATGTCACATATGCATGATAGTGTCCAGCTCGTAGAGTCATAATCTTCTACGAAATAATTAACCAAAAAGAAAATTAATCTGGTGCAAATCAAGAGACACATTTTTGCTTCCAATAATTATTTATAAGTATTGAACAACATTAATATCAACAACAAAAAATAATAATCAATATTCACATTGCACCCTTTGAAATCACATGCAATAGTTACAACTTACAAACAAGCCAAATCTAAGGATAAATTTACAAATTAATGAAAAGATGGGGTGCCTAAACAAGAAACAAAACAATGCAAATATGTGACACACAAACATACATAGCTCTAGTATACAATTTGATGAAGGCCTTTCTTCTCCAACTCATTATACACAGCATTCCAACCTGCTTGTGTTGGGTGTAATTGATCCCAAAAGAAAGTTGATTCAAGATTTTCACAAACCAAATATTTATTAGCAGTATGTTCAGAATCTACACTTCCACAAGTATACTCCTCGCTTACTCCGACGCAACATGGTTTCAAACGTTCCTTAATGTTATGGCTTGAAGGGTGATTCAACACCGACCTGAAACTATCGAAAATGCCTAGGATTGTGAATGTGGTGTGATCCTTGGTTTCTTGGTTCAACTTTGTAATAGATTGGTTCAATAGGTTGTTATGGAGAGCTACAAGGTCATTAAATGTACTATTGCAACTTTGGAATGAGGTTTCAGCAGTGGCTTGAGGAAGACAACCAAGAGGTTGTAAATCACCCACAACAATTCTCTTAAACCCTAAGCTTTGGAGATGGATCAAATTGGCGGTTGTTTGTTTAATCACTGAGGCAATGAAAGATGGGAAACCCTGCGTACATTCAATGAAATTAATTTGTTAAAATTCATTTATAATATGTAAAATAATAGATGAAAAAATGAGTGCAATATTCTATTCTTTTTAGGAACCCTTACTATGGCTTTTAGTTTTTCGGTGTAAGTTTTCAAATGATTTCCATAAACTCCACCACCTATTTTTTGTGTCTATCTCTTTCCAAATTGCATATTCCATTTAACTTTATAAACGGAGAGGATCTTTACTCCATAAACTTATATTCTTTCGACTTTAGGGTTAACTCACTTTCTATTTTTCTCTTTCCATTTTTCGATCTACAATTTTAAAAATGCCACAATATTATTTTCATTTTTTTTTCTTCTGAAAATACATTCTTCCTAACTTGTATTTAATCTTATCTCTATAGCACATTTTTTTTTTAGATGTCTATAGCATAGTTGTTTACTACATGAGTCTTTTATCTTTATATTTTTAAGATATTGAGCTAGTGTTATACAATATTTATTTTAAAAATATTATAATTAAATTATTATTATCATTATCATCATTATAAAGTATATATAATTTATGTTTTTAAATTTAAAATTTTCTATTTCAAGTTTCATACTTTAACATCATAGAAATATAGAAAGTATGATGATTAAAATTACCGAAAGAGAGCCATCTATGGCCATGTAATCATAGTAGTCATTTCCAGCAACAGAGACATAAGCAATAGAATTGGTGATATCTGAGAGAGTATAGACATTTTTTTGGATGACTTGGTTGAAGGAATCGATTTGGGTTGTCATATTTGGTCCTGAAGAAAATGTATCAAATACACCTGTACCACCATATGCAAAGTTCATCCCATACTTCAAATCATTTTCGGGCACTATGTTATTATACCATAATTTGTGAATTATTGGTGATCTCAATCCCAAATATTTGGCTGCACAACATATAAGAGGAAGCATCATTAATTCCAAACCTATAACTTTTCATATTAAAGCTAGAAAAGTAAAGAGGCACATAAAATAAGTTACTTCAGTTAAAAAATAAAAATAAAACAGGTTAATTTAAAAGCATTGCACCTTGTAGTGTTCCAATTGATAATGATGGTATTAGAAAGAAGGGTAAATTAATTAACTAGGAACTTACCAAGGAAGTCAGTTAAAACTCTGCCGTCGGAGAATCTTCCAGCCGGTTTTCGGGGAAAGGTTATGCCATATGGGGCTCTCCATGAACCAGATATAGGTTTTATGGTGTTGCCAGTATCGACATACGAATCTCCGAAAACAAACAATTTTTTTGAAGGATGATTGAGATGGCGAGTGGCCTCAACTTGCATCTCCATTTGACCTATAAAAATGAGTGACAAGATATAAAATTTGATTAAGATTTTTTTTAACCAACCAATGAATTAAGAAAAACCATATAGAAAGTTGAATAGATATTGATTAATAATAGTAATCGATAAAATTAGTGAATATTTCCTAACCAAAAAAAAAATAGTGAATATTCCGTACTACTAATATGGTTACCATAAAACATTTACTAAAAATTGTATTAAAATTTCATGATCATACATTCATTAACATATTTCCGTCAAAATTTAAATTAAATTCATACAGATATATACCTAAGAGAAGTACAAGTACTAGGGAAAGACATAAGAGGATGAAAAGTTGCTTTTGTGAGTCCATGATGAATAGCAATGGGAAGGATCAAGACGTTGAGATTTTTGTTGGGAAGTTAGAAAGGAGAGAGGAAAATATAATCAAATGCACAATGGAAATAGCAATGGATGTTGAGAGAACTATATGAAGATATGATGGATGAATTTGGGGTTTTATAGTGAAAGGAGAAAGACGTGGCAAACAGTTGGAATGTGGGAATTATGTTACAAAAAGGATTGAATGGTTGAATTTGTGAATAATTAAGATTTGATTTTGTCATTTGGCTGCGTAGTTAAAACACGGTGGGAGGCTGAAGACTTGAGTAAAATAAACTTAAGTTGATATGGCCAGGTCTATTTTATACCACTTGTGAGTATGATTATGATTAAAAATAAAATTTACATGAGTCCAACCAAATCATATGGATCCGATATAAATTTGGTGGGTTCTATATGAATTTTAATCAATCAAATAGAGTGTGTTGAAAAGTGTGTGTTGCGAACATTTCTCATTTTGATGAATGCTAGCAACACATTTTTTTTAAAGAAAGATAACATATTGAATGATTTTTTGACAAAACAAATATTGAATAATATTTTTTCTCTCATCTCATCCATTCATTCATTTTATCTTTCTCTCTTTGTATTTTTTTGTCTTCTATTTGTGGGTCAATAAATCCTTGAATTAAGAAAAGGAGAGAGAGCTAACCAAAAAACGAAAGAGAGAATTCAATTTTTTAGTACATGGTCTCGTTTGATTAGGTTTTCTATCCTTAACTTCCCTGTTCTTAAGTTACAGACTACAAAGTTCTTTATTGTTTTCCTCATTCTAAGTGAGAAGGGAAAATGGATTCTAGGATGAACCGATAAAATTCAAGACTCAAGAGTATGGATTCTAATAATTTGAAATAGTATAAAATACAAGTGATAAATTATGCACAAATGGTGTTAATATGAGAGTTTTTGAGAGAAAATAATTGTTAGAAGGTTGATTGATTTCTAAAGGAGGCACAATGCCTTACTAAATACAATCATCAAGACTAAAAAGTAAAATGAGATAAGATACAATTAGTATATCAAATAAACTAAAAAGTAAAATGAGATAAGATAAAATTAGCATATAAATTAAACTAATACTTATTTCGGAGATACTTATGCACGGTTTCTTAGAAACTATTGGTTTTGGATTTTTAAATTGTTGTATTTGGATTTTTAAATTTTATATTGAAAGATAAATCTCTATCGAAATTGTTATTATGTTGAGTCACGACCATGCCGCTTTCTTTAAAATGTTTCGTGGCACTGACCAAAATTGTGCAAGACAGACTATCAACCACGTCGTCTCCAGGATAAAACAAGTCCAGCTACAATTGTGCGGTTAACTAATGCACCGTAGAAAACCGTTCGAAATTTACACCTCTGACATGGTACTAATATCACTCTTTAATACTAAAAATACTCTAATATGGTATTGTGACCACTATATTATGATGTTAAGACCACTCAAATATGGTGTCATCACCATTCTAACCTTCAAGTTCTCTAAAATATGAATATGGTACCACGACCACTCAAATATGGTGATACCGCCATTCTGACTTTTTAACTTCTCCAAAAGTAGAAAAATATCAAAAGAAGATTTATATACTGTTAAGATCATTCTTAATTCCGACATGACATTATTATTCCAAAAAGGTACTATGATTTTAAAAGTACTCTTTATTCCGAATGAACATAAATTATCGAACAGGAACTAGGATCTTAAGAACACTCTTAACTCTGAACGCACATACAAATGAGGGTATCTCAGAGCACAATTATTGGATAGTCCCACAATTGTGGGGGTTGAACTAACTCTGTTAGGGTGAACCATCATAGCATCATTGTGTCATCTTCTCTACCCATTATCTCATTTATTTGATAGTTTGGAAGCAAGTACATTAATCCAATGTCTTCATGTATCAAATTCATTTTGATACTACTACGGATTATAATATCCCAATCTCTTCTCAAAAGTTAAGACGCAACCAAAATTTCAAAAGGGGACAATTCAAACCCCATTTTCTGTGACTATTGTTTTTACTTGAAAGACTTGTTTTCTCATGTTTGATGCATTTCAGTCCCTTTAGGAAGATGATGATATGCTTATCATGTTAAAGGATGTGGATCCAAAAATTAAAGAATAATAAATAATAATGATAATAATCAATTTTCATAATCCACGCATTGAAATGAAATCAAACAGAATAGTTACAATCTTACAAACAAGTTGATTTTAAGGATAAATCAACAAATTAATGAAAATAGGGATGCCTTATACATAGTGAAGCCCTAATACAAAATTTGATATAGTTCTTTCTTCTCCAACTCATTATACACAGCATTCCAACCAGCCTGTGTTGGGTGCAACTGATCCCAAAAGAAAGTTGATTCAGGATTTTCACAAACCAAATATTTCTTAACCTTACTTAAATTTTTATAATCTACACTTCCACACTTATACTCACTGCTTACTCCAACACAACATGGCTTCAAACGTTCCTCAATGTTATGGCTTGAAGGGTGATTCAACACTGACCTGAAACTATCGAAAATGTCTAGAATTGTGAATGTGGTGTGATCATTGGTTTCTTGGTTTAACTTTGTAATAGATTGGTTCAATAGGTTGTTATGGAGAGCTACAAGGTCATTAAATGTACTATTGCAACTTTGGAATGAGGTTTGAGCAGTGGCTTGAGGAAGACAACCAAGGGGTTGTAAACCACCCACAACAATTCTCTCAAATCCTAAGCTTTGAAGATGAATCAAATTTGTGGCTGTTTGGTTAATCACTGAGGCAATGAAAGATGGGAATCCCTGCATACATTCAAGGAAATTGATTTGTTAACATTCATTTATAAATATATAAAAAATGAGTGCAATTTTTTATTTTATTTTATTTTAGAAACCCTTCTAAATCATGGATTTATGTTTTTCAGTAAGTTTCTATTATCATATACTTAGATACTCTTCCTATTTTTTGTTTTGGTTTTCATCTACAGATCTACAATTTTGAAAATGTCAAAATATTGTTTTTATTATTTTGAAAAATACATTATTTCTATCTTGTATTTTATCTTCTTTCTATCACAATTGTTATATATTGTTATATGGGTTTTTCTAACATATGCAATATTGCACATGTTAAAGAAAATAAAATTATCAACTTTTTATTAAAAAAACAACAATCATTTATTAAAAAGTTACATATTTAATATAAAATGCACAAGTTTGAATACAAATATACTATTTAAAACTTTTTAACATATGTAAATTTGCACATGATAGAAAAACTCTTGTTATACATGAGTGTTTTATCTTTATAACTTTGAAATATTCTGCTAATGTTATGCAATAATAATTGAAAAATAATTTACTTCATCCGTCCCTTTTTATATGACTATTTACAAGAATCACGGGTACTAAAAAAATTGTTGGGACAATAAATTTGTTATAAATGTAGGTGACTATTACCAAATTTCCATTTGTATATAGATAAATTTATTGTTAATTTTTTATATTCCAAGATACATTGATAGTATTAATAAGAGGCATATTTAAAATAAAAAAAATAATGTATCTAAAAATTTATAGATAGTCTTATATTTAAGAAAATATGATGATTAAATTTAAATAATTTACCGAGACAGCGCCTCCTGTTTCCAAATAATAATTGTAGTCATTTCCAGCAACAGAGACATAAGCTATAGATTTGGTGATATCCGAGGGAGTGTAGACATTTTCTTGAATGAGCTTGATTAAGGAATTGATTTGGGTTGTCACATTTGGGCCAATAGAAGATACTTCAAATACACCTGTACCACCGTAGGCAAAGTTCATCCCATACTTCAAATCATGCTTAGGTACTGTATTAGTATTCCATAAATTGTAAGTGATCGGTGATTTCAATCCCAAATACTTGGCTGCACAATATAAAAGAGGAAGCATAATTAAAAGAGAATGCAAACACTAATAAAGGAAGACTAAAATATGCAATTTAATAAATAGTAAGGAACACTAATAAAGCAAACGCTAATAATGTGGTGATTTCAATGCTTTTTTTTTAATAAAAATATATCTATTTCATTTACCATTGGAAAACAAAATTTATTTTCTATGTTTTATGATATCAACAAGGGAAATGCTAACGAGTGCCTCCGAAACACTCTTTAAGGAACGTAAATGGTAAGTTTTTATAAAAATTTGTATATTTATTGCATTGAAAATTGTAATAGTTAAGTATTTTAAAGAAAAATTTTTAAATTTGGAATGTTCAAAAAGTGCTCCAATGACACTCGTTGGCAAGACCTGTTCATAATTTTAGACATGAACACATATATTTTTTTAAAATAATATAATTAACTACAACAACTTTTTTTAATATTCATAAATTTTGTTGAAATGTCTTGTAATAGTGACGGAGAGAGTAATAAATAGCGAAATATAATGCGTTGTAATTGATCTAAAACATATAAATTAATTTCAAACCCATCACTTCTCATATGAAAGCTAGAAAAGAAAAATGTTGATAAAAAAAATGTTAATAGTCCTAAAAACACTCGTTAAAGAATGAAATCAAATAATAAAGACTTGGAAGTTGGACGTAATCAACTCTTTATAAATTATGTAAATGAATTTTTCAATACAACATTTCCTTTTAAAAAAATAAGTTACTGAATTAACTCTTTATAAATTATGTAAATGAATTTTTCAATACAACATTTCCTTGTAAAATAATTAATTAGTGTTTTATTAAATTAAAATTATATTTCTTTAATTTATTTGTGTTGAATTAATTTTATTTCTTTAATTAAAATAAAAAATTAGGAAGGGATCACAAAAAAAAAAAAATGTTCATTAAATTA
>Ga0228710_1006044_pt1 | contig 18574 bp, 10 predicted proteins | sample MedpolnodulmetaG_FD_177995 | JGI IMG/M metagenome (GOLD analysis project Ga0228710, IMG submission 177995) | Root nodule microbial communities from Medicago polymorpha collected in Santa Monica, California, United States - pink nodules | ecosystem: Host-associated > Plants > Roots > Nodule...
TTCTTTTATTTTTTTGTTAAATTAAAAATATTTAAAATTTCGATAATTGCTTATGTAATGTCACATCCAAACACTTCAATTTATGTAAGTACTTTTTAGTGTACATATCCAAACATAAATAGCTTATTAAGTATAAGAGCTTATGATGTAAGCTCTAATGTTATAAGCCCTAATGCTATAAGCATCTATATAAGCTGTTTATCCAAACGGGGCCTAAATTCACTATGATTAACTTAAATCCTTAATTCTCTCAAAGTTTGTTATCTCCAAAAAAGTTGTATTTTTAGTTAAGAACCATACGAAAAGTACCTAAGGAATTGTACCTAAGACTTGTCCTTAAATTTAATTGAGATTTTTGTGTAATTAAACTTTTTAACTTTGATACAATATAATCTTTTTTTAAAAGAACATTCATATAATTTATCTTTTTTATTTTTTGAAAATTACATAGTTTTATTTGAAATTATAAATAGTATATAAACTAATAGAATGCAAGAGCATCTATATATAAAAGGAAAAAAGAAAGTGCATGGCTGTTCAGCAAACCGGAAAAGAAAAAAAAAAAAGTGGCAGTTACTTAGATAACATGGGTTTAGTGGTCACTTGTTTTAAAAAATAATAAAATAAAAAAAGTTTAAAAATGGAAGAAAGTATAAAAAAACTAAAAGCTATAAGCTCAAAAGCTACTTGAATTAGCTTATTAAAAAACGCTATAAGCTAATGAAAAAGTTTTTTTTTATACCAAACACATCTCATTCCATCAAAACAAACTTATAAGCTAGTCCAACAAGCTATAAGCTAACTTATTTGTGTTACCAAACACAACCTAAGTTGATAACGGTGGTGGTTACCTTTGACATTTAGCATTAAGTTGATAATGGTATTGGGCACTGTTTTAAATATGTGAGATTTTATTTTCTTAAGAATTAAGAGATATTTATATCATATATTAAAAAATTGATGCAGCCAAGTGGTAAGTTGGAACAATAAAGCGTTGCTTGTCCCTGGTTCCACTACAATTTGCTAACGTTTAGTAATTTTTGATAAAATATTCAATGAGGATTCGGTCCGATTCGACCGCTGGGCCGCATCGGTCGGGTCACACAAGTTTTCTGATTACTTGCATATCCGTCTAATAAGCTGTCCAACCCGCTCACCCCCTCCGGTTCGTAGTTCAACCGAGGTTTTATGTACTTAACGTCAAGTGTATTAGAGTTCAAGCAAAAATCAAGGTTCGATCTAAAGCAAAAATCATGGCCCGAAAGTAGAATAAACCAATGGTCCAATGGTGGTTGGTTGAAGCTTCAGTAGGTAGCCACTACCTTCTTAGGGAACCGTACATGAGAATTCCGATTTTGCTTTTTTTGTTCTTTCATCTTGAGCCGTTTTTGAATAATCTCGAGAGTAACAAGTAGCCAGCCTGAAAATGAAGGCTGTTGAGACTTTGTGTTGGAAAAAACTTGTTGTAGCATAAATTTATTTGTGTTTTGATAATTTTTGAAAACATTTTACTTGTGTTGTGATACTCTTTTAAAGAATGTCGGGTTTGAGTTGGGATGCTGGGAGGAAACATCATGACCACCAAAAAAATCAAGACGCTCTCTCCAACTTACAAGATTTTGGTTTTTTAGCACAGAAGATAGATATAGTAGCTTATGTGTTTTCACAAACGTGGGATGGTGGTGGAAAAATGTACAACCAAACATACTATTAAACCTCGATACAAGATTGTAATACGTTATTGGATTATTATTATAAAATAAAAAATGTTTTTGTAATAATAGAGCAATTGGTGAAATTAAAGGAAATTTGTAAATTAGGATTTCGGAAAGAATTGAGAGAATTAGAGTGATGAGAAATCAGTTTTTTTAATGAATAACTATTAACTAAAAAATCTAGTAAGGGTGTCTTTGGTAAAATTAAGCTATAAGCTAACTTATAGTCGATAATTGAAAAGTTAGCTAGCTTAAATTAAAGTGTTTGATAAAATTAGATTTTGAAGTGATTGATAAATATAAAATGACATATAAAAGTACACATATGTTTAATATGTTATAAATTATATTTGTAAACATTTTTAAGCAATATGTTTATCTTAATAATTTGAATGTAATTCAAAGTATTTTTTTTTATCTCTAGACCAAAAAAAAAGTATTTTTTATCTTTAAAATGATAAATGTCATATATGATTTTAATTGAGACCATCCTTAATAAATTTCGTTTGACTTCTTTATCATATATATATTTTTTGTTTCTTTTAATGAAATTTTTTTCTTTTTATTTAAATTGGTAAATATGTTCAAAGAAAAAAAATAATGATAAATATCTTCATATGAATCTAATAGAAAGAAACTTGTATGAGTGGGTAGTGTTTTTTTTTTTTGTCAAAAAAAGGTGGGAAGTTTTTTATTCATGAGTGGGTAGTATTTTTTAGTAAAAAATAATATTAAAGGTTATAAATGGAAGAAAATGTGAAAAATTATAAGCTATAAGCTGAAAAACTAGTAAAAGTAGCATCTCAAAAGAGCTAATGAGAGAAGCTTGTTACTAAACACATTTTATTTTTTAAAACAAGCTTATAAGCTAGTCTAATAAGCTATAAGCTAGCTTATTGACTTTACCAAATATAGCCATAATTTTTTGTGGTGATATAACATGTAATTTATTAAATCAACTATTAATATCTACATTTTTTTAGAGGTAATATCTACATAGAATATCATATAAATTCCTACCTATCTAAGTTGAAAAAATTATCTAAAGTGTGTGTTTAGAAAGAAAATAACGAGCACATGTAGGCACACAAATTTATTTCCTAATAAAAAAAATCTTTATAAATATATAAAGTTGATTAAAATAAATAATTTAATAAAATAATTATCTAAAGTTGTATCTATTATTTATAAAATGAATGATTTATCTATTAAATTTGACAACAATTATAGCTAATTAAATATAACTTAGAATGAAATTTAACGAAGGAGAAAACCGAGAAAAAAAAAATAGTTAGAATTAATAACAAAACGTACGTGAATTTTCTTATTTGTTTTCATATGGTTCTTTGCTATTTATACACTTTTTGTGTTAATAACAAACTTTGAAAAAATTGTGAATTTATGAAAATCATGAGTAGTTTAGTTAGTAATCATACAAAAAGCACCTAAGTGTAAGCCTAGAAGGATAAACCTTATGTTCATTGCCTTAAATAATTTTTGCGTGGTTATTCACATAAACACTCATAACTACCTATGACTTCTCAAATCCACATTTTTCTCGAAAAAAAAGTGAATCTCATGTGAAAAATAATACGAAAAACATGCAATGAAATGCACCTGGGTTTTATCTTGAAAATAAATTTTTTTATTTAGTGACAAATGCTAGAAATTAGTTGTTAAAAGAACAAATAATATATAAATAAAAAGATCAAATAAATACAATAGTAATATTAGACTTAAAACAAGAACAGTATCAATAGCAGTAATTAGGGATGAAAAAAAATTATAGGCATGATATTTATGTTTATACGAGAAATGCTAACAATATATATTTTAACACACACTTTTTAACACACTCTCTTTGATTGGTTAATTAAATTCACTTAGGACTCACTAAATTTATATAGACCCCACATGATTTGGTGGGATCCATGTGAATTTTAACCAATCAAAAAGAGTGTATTGAAAAGTGTGTGTTATTAGCATTCTTCATGTTTACACATTCTCAACTAACTACACCGTTACTTGTAACACAAATAACCTCACTAACTACTTTATTCTATCTGAATCAAGTTAACCAACTCATTCAAATTATCTAACTAACTTTGAATTACTATATCTAATAGGTAACCCTCTTCTTTATATTTGTATGGAGTACCTTGATGCTTGGATTAACCAATGGCAAATTAATTCATCCAATCTTTATGTGATACCCCAACAAATCAAAGCAAATCAAAACAGTAATTCAATTATGATAAAGCTAAAGGAATCACGGGAGGCCACTAATTAATATCCAAAGTCCAACTAAAGATTTGGGGTATAGTCTCCTAAAAGTTGAAACACATGACGCATAAATAGGCTTTATTTATTGGGTTACCTACATCATCCACAAATTGCATATCGACTTATTAATTGATGAGAGTAAATGAGTGTGTTGATTCTGTATTTCTGTTGTTGAACAAAAATGGTTGGTTGGTGTTAAGGTTCGTGTACAATATCGGGGCCAATTGTGATGTTACGTTGCTAAAGTGGAATATTGAGCATCATTCATTAACTTATGTACTGTTTCGGACTTTCGAGGAAAGGAGGGCTTTGGAGACGAGAGAAATATCGAGAAAAATAAAAAGAAATCTTTCATATTTTTTGGACATGTATTTTTTTTAGATAATGATACATATAGATTGAATTTGAATAATTCATATAAACCCTACAAAATAGTCTAAAATGAGATCGTATTTTTCTTTTCTAATTTACAAACACTCTAAAATGTTTTTTAAAACGAGTTAAGTGTAAGCGAAGTATTATATCATTATTTATCACATTGAAATTTGAATTTTTAAATATCAATTATATTTCAAAATATAGACTAAGTCCTCCATAACCATCCTCGCCAAAATTCTATTGGTTTCTTTGCTATATTTAATTTTCGCTCCCGAAAGAATACTTCAATGTGTATGTTGTATATTGGTTTCAAATTGTGATTGCAGGAAAACCTGAAATCGTGTCACGATTTCAGGCACCGTAACACGATTGGATAGACAGTGAGTGTGGTCTTTGAGATGGAAAATCGTGACACGATTTGGGAAATCGTGACGCGATTCAACAACTTTCTCACCAAGTTTCACTTGAAAGGGACTGGTCACAACGGTTGTTCAGACAAAATCGTGGCGCGATTGGACAAAATCGTGACACGATTTTGGATTGCTGTGACTAGTATTTAAGTGGTTTCTGCAGATTTTTTGAAGAGAGCTGAAACTAGAGGCCTAGGGTTTACAAAGGGGGGAACTTGAGGGTTGAGTATCTTTGTAAGGAGGGTCTCTAGGGTTGGGATAAACATTGTAATCACCTTGGGTAGTGAGATTACATCATTGGAAGGATCTAAAGCTTCCTTTGTGTATTTTCTAGTAAGATTCATATGAGAGTGGTGAGGGAAACAAATGATAGAGATTAGGTAAAAGGTTGATTTCTTGTAACCTTTTGTAACATCTTCTCATAGTGGATTGGAGAGCTGCTCTCTCCCCCATAGTAGGTCATATTGGACAGAACTGGGTTACCATCTTGTGTGTGTTTGTTTATTTCCTTTAAGCTTGCTTATCTCTATGCTTGGTTAGTGTTTGTGTCATTGTTTTACCTCTTGTGTGTGTTGTTGCTTGAAGACACTTAGACCTAAAATTACCACTACCTTTTGCTCCACACATCTTTGTTTTTCATTGGTGTGATATCAAACAAGAATTTCACAACAGTGTATAATGGAAATGGAAAAGTGACTAAGGAACAAGACAATAGGTGCTACTTCTCCATTTCTATTTAGCTTCACGGTAAGCAGTGTCAATGCGGACAAATAATTATAGACTTAGTTACTTAGACACTATTAGTGTGCACCCATTTACGTGAACAAGCTGAACCACTACTTAAGATTCCACTTCCACATGAATGGAAGTGATGTACAACTTTTTTCTGATATTGCCATAGTAGAAGGAGTCTTAAATATATCGTGAGAAATAAAATAAGTTGACTATATTAACCAAGAACAAAAGTTTCCAAACACAATTTATTTAAAAAGCAAACTAACATGTTACCAATTAAGTATATCCATACTAATATAACATATCCTTATTAAACAAGATAAATGCTTAGTAACAAAACAAATGACTGCGTTTTTTGCAATTCAAATTATAATAAAATGAATTTAAGTACATGCAAGATTAATTACAAAATTAATTTCCACGCTAATTCGTCATTATCATGTACTCCCTCCAGAGTAGTAGGTGTGTATAACCTATTACTTATTTGTTACAAGTATGAATTCTATGAATCCAAGGAATATAGACACTTCCAGTAAAAAAAGAATTATAGACATCTGGATAGTTTAGTTTTCCTTAAACAAATCTAGGGTACGAAAATAGTCAAAATATATTTTATGGTGATGTGTAAATAAACACAAAGACAAATTGACAATCACTTTCAATGTTGCTGTGTAGTGTAGAATACAACACACATGTGATGATCCCCATTAAAAGCCACGTTGTGAGAGGTCAATGTCTATTGGGTCCCATGCATGATGTGCAGATTCCACTGTGGAGATTTTGATTGGCCATTTGGTAAGGTTGCCCTCAATTCTTCTTGGTTGCTTGCCCTCATGATATTGCCTTTTTTGTTTGACTAAAAACGGTATATATAGAGGAAAAAATTGTTACAAGATGACGCGTGTGGTTAATCTCATGCGTTCACGTGATTTCAATATGGTGAATCCCTTCTAAGGTGGGTTGACCCGGTTGGTACGAAATGCGGGGAATGGTGTAAAATGAATGTGTAAACCCTTTGTGTTACGAGGGGACAAGACATATGGGTGAAGCTTATGTTCCCTTTTGATAAATTCGAGGTAATTTATCTCTAATGATAAGGATGATTTGATTTAAGAACGAAAATATGAAGATCACATATTAAATGAAAGAGATAATTTTTTTTGTTGATGTTTTTGTGATGAATGATAACCAATTGTAAGAAAAAACTTATCAACAAGGCTTCCGTTATCTATTGATGAATTGAGAGTAATTTACCTCTAATGACGACTATGATTCAATTATAAAACGAAAGAGATGAAGATCATATCTTTGGATATGAAGAAGTTGAATGTTCTTGAGATGAAAATGATAACTTGTTGTAATAATAAAGATAAAGAAAATGAGTTTTTTCATTAATAGGAGTTAATTACCCCAATTAACCGAGAAGTAACGTAGGAAAAACCGACATATAACATATTGGGAGTGAACCTTTTAGGTTATTACACAGTAATCTTTAAAAAAAAGAGAGGTTATTACATGGTAAGAAAACAATGAACAACAAAGTTCTTCCCTGGTATTAACTATCCACAAGACATGGGATGATAAGACAACACTCTATCTACTTAATTAACTCTCAATTAAACTAACAAATATTTTTTCTTTGGAAAATTGGTTTTGCATTTCCCTTTTTTTCTTTAGGAAGTCTAAGCATTTCACTCTTAATGTTAAGGATGTGACTAATGAATATGGAAATTGGGATAACGAGTTCTTGTTTCAAAATCTTCCTGAAAACATTGCGACTAAAGTGATTGCACTACCCACGCCTATTGAGGCTGATGGTCCTGACATCATTGGGTGGAGAGGAACTAGTATGCATCAATTCATAGTTAATAGTGCTTACAATTTGCTTGTTCAGGACCAATCTACTGTGGATGGTGATTGAAAAATTCTTTGGGGATGGAGGGGACCTCATCGTATTCAAACTTTCATGTGGTTAGTTGCTCATGGTCGTATTCTTACAAACTACCATCGTAGTAGGTGGGGTACGGGTGTTTCGGCTACATGTCCATGTTGTGGAAATGTTGGCGAAATTGTTCTTCGTGTGCTTCGTGATTGCAGGCCGGCGTCTCAGGTATGGATTAGACTTATGCCTTCTGATTGGATAACTAATTTATTTTCCTTTGTTGATTGCAGGGATTGGGTTTTCAAAAACCTTAGCAAAAGATCGATTAGAGTTTCTGAGTTTTGGTGGCAGACAACTTTCATGACTATATGCTGGCATCTGTGGACTTGGAGAAACAAAGCTATTTTTCAAGAAGGATTTCAAAGACCAGATAACCCAACTTATGTCATCCAAAATTTCATTATGGGCCATTGAAGAAGTTGCTCAAGATCATTTGCAGAAAAATCCTCATCATAAGGAAATTATGTACATTGCCGAAAAAAGATCGTTGGATGGATGGGTGAAACTTAATTGTGATGGATCATGCAAAGGTAATGGTGAGCTTGCAGGTTGTGGCGGGCTCCTCTGATAATCTGATGGCACGTGGATCAAGGGCTTTAGCCGCAAAATTGGAGCTTGTGATGCTCTGCATGCTGAGATGCGGGGTCTTTATCTGGGGCTGGATATGGCTTGGAGAGAGGGTATATCTCACTTGATTGTTGAGAGTGACTCAAAGGTGCTTATTGATATGGTTACTAACAATTGTAAGATCAATGGAACCATTCCTTCTTTGGTTCAGCGTATTCAAGAGATCCTTCGGCGAGAATGACATACTCAAGTTATTCACACTTGGCGTGAAGGCAACAGATGTGCTGATTGGCTAGCCAATTTTAACTTATCTTTGAATTCTTGGAATGTGGTAGTTTTAGAGTCTCCTCCTAATGAGCTTCAAATCCTCATGTTTGATGATATTTCTGGAGCGTGCATGCCTAGAAATATGCGATTAGCTCCTTAGTTTTGTGCTTCCTTCTTTTGGGCCCTAGGCCCTCTTTTGTAACAAAAAAATAATATTAGAATCTCTACCAAACATCTCATACAATTATATATACCGGTGTAGATAGGATTACTCATGAAAATATTGAGAGACGAAAAATTCTGTCTCAACAACTTCACTTCAACCTTGGTTTTTTGTGTCTTTTAAAAAGATTATGTAAACGGAGTTCATTATAAAACTTTCAAAACGAGCTGGTGTAGTAATCTAACGTGAAAAAAAGTTTGTGACAGGTGAAATGTCATAAATTATTGTCTCCTTCGATCAAGTATTTCAGTAAGTCCAAAATTATCTTATCTACAATGTCATCTCTGATTCGAACTTGATCTCTGCATAGTGGCTAGAAGCTTACATCTCAAAAGAAAAATAAATGAATTGTTTGGGATTCGAACTCAATCCTTACATATTATAATATATTGTCTCTATCAATTCAGTTAAGAGTTAAACTCACAGGACCAATGCTATTTAATTTTCTTTTTGAATTAAATTAAATCAAAAGCAACATTCTCAACCAGAAAGCACTAATTCTTTTAAATGGTACATTAGATCCAAAAGTTTCATTAATTTACAACGCAACAAAATGGGGTACAAAAGCCGCCATTTCTATCCTACAAGAGCCACACCCATTTCGGGTATGAAATGAAATATTGTTTCCAACTTGCCATTGCTCTGACTTTATTACGCACACAACTTAGTACAGCACTCACTCACTTTGCACAAAAAGGGTAAATACTAAACACAATGAAATTAAAGATACATGCATATTTGTGCATATTACAAAGAAAGAAAGAAAAATGCATCATATCATATCTAATAAGACCAAGGCCAAAGAGCTTGATGATGATCTTCCTCTTGAAATCCATAACTTGATGAATTATGTGGCGGGTCGGAGTAATTCACATCTTCAAGTTTTGTAAAAATGTAAGGAGGCAATAAATTGTCTTCTTCATCTTGTGATAGGTCCGATTGATATTCATGTTCAAATACATACGAAGAATCACCTGTCTCTAACACTCCATCAGTGTAACGTGGGCTGTCACAATCCAATATGTCACTCCTTGCTGAACTAATGTCTTCAAGTTTGTTATTATTATTAGAAGCCTCAACAATTGACAATTTGGATCCTTCACCCTCAGAAACTGAATCAACCAAAGGCTTATTCATTGGTGGTTCCTGCAAGAATTCCTTTGTTTCACTTTCACCTTGTTTGAATTTTCCCTCTTGTTTCTCTCTTGCAAGTACCTTTTCAGTTAGGCTTGCCACCTGTATTGAAACATCACAAAACAAGAAAATCACATGTCATCAAAGTTGTCCAATAGTTTTATGTGAACCACAATTTCACGAATTTGATTAATTTACCTCAGATTGCAACCTATCTTTCTCCTTGAGAAGGTTGTCATAATCTGTCTTAAGAGACTCATAACTATCATTAAGAGAATCATAATCCTTCTCAAGCTGTTTGGTCTTCCATCTTGCACGACGGTTTTGAAACCAAATAGCAACTTGCCGTGGCTGCAAACCAAGGTCTTTAGCTAGCTTGGTTTTCCTCTCTGGTTCAAGCTTGTTGTCCTCCTCAAAGCTTTTCTCAAGAAACTGAACTTGATCCACTGAGAGACGCCGTTTCTTCTCGGATTGATGAAAGTACTCATCCATCTCATCTTCTCCGTTTTCGTCAAGATCAAATCCACCCAAGAAAGACCTGTTGCACCTTTTCCTTCCTTGAACATCTTCAAAACTCACCATAGATCTTGAACCTATTCAAAAACAAAACAAAAAAAGAAAATATCATCCACTATTTTATTAAAATTACATGAATAAAATAGTCAACTTTTCAAATAAAAGTCTGCGACCGCGATCTGAATTATATTATCAGTGGTTTTGATGTCAAATATCGTGATACCACCATTTATTTAAAATCTTGAAACTAGTCAAAATTTTAAAGAAAGATCCGCGATTGCAATTTGAATTGCAACATCAATGTTTTGATGTCTTTAGGACCGCATCGGCCTATATTAATTTTTACAATATCAAGGATCGCGAACAAGTTGAATTGAAAAAGATTAAGAGAGATATGCAAAGAGACAAAGAAAAAAGATAACTAACCAAAGAAAGAAGCAGAAGAAGAAAGGAAAAGAGAATCAAGAGGTTGTTGAGAAGAGTTTCCACGAGGAGTTTGTTGTTGATTCTGAAGCAAAATATTCATATTCATATTTGCAGGACCATTTGAAAAAACTCTCCCACCCGCCATAAATATATATTTATCACAAAGCTAAATTCAACCAAAGTTAAACTTTTTCTTATATCTTAACGTGCCATAATAGCTATATAGCTACAAACTAGCTAGGAATGAATGAGTTAAAGATCTAAGACTTATGGCGAAAGAAGCTGGTGATGATGATTTCAGTGATGTGGGATTGGGAGGTGTGGGAACAACGGCAGGGCATGCCCATTACTCCGATCAAAAGAAGCAAACAAGATGAGACTCAGTTCAAAGTTTGGGGGAGAGAAAGAGAATCAAACAAGAGATGGACAGAGACAGAGACACAGATACAGAGACAGAACTAGTGGCTATGTTTCTTTCTCTCTTGATTTTTTTCTATGAGAAAAATGGACTCTGTTGGGTTTTTATATTGGAAGAGTGTTTACTTACTTTGATGCCTTTTTGTTAATTATTACCATGTTATGTAATTTTTATGGTTTGCTTGGTTTCCTCACCAACCTTAATTAGATGATTATTTTTTTTCCCCGTATCTTGTAAAGGGTAGATGAGAGTGAGAACACGTGATCATGTAAGAAAGGTTTTTAAATATAAATTGAGTAGAGTTAGTTTAAGAGGGAGATGGAAAGAGATGATTTATATCCCATCCCTATTTTCATTTTTGAAATAGACTTTTATATTTAGACACCTCTAAATTTTATAGACTCATTTAACATCTTACTTTAATTTTATATATCTTTCTATCACATTATCAATGTATTATATTCTCCCCATTTTTAGTTTGTTGGAAACTTGATATATGGTCAAGAGATTGACTAATCTAAAGACCAATTGTATGGTTCAGTAGTAGTGGATCAATTGAAGTCAGAGCAAAACTATGTATATTGATTAACCTAACATTGATGCTCGCCAAACAATTTCCCCTTCTTTCTTTATTTAGTTCTCTTTCATGGTGTCTTGCGAGTATCTTAGTGTCCACCAAACATTTTCTATTAAAATTGTAGAGGTTGAAATTTTTTATCTATAATATTTATGAAATAGAGTAATAAATTAAACAAAATTAATGATTATAAATTGATTTAGTCAATTAGTTATTTTTATAATTTCGCATGAATACCCTCCACAAACTTAATTATTAACAAAATTAATAAATATCAATAAATTTAGTGCTTTTAAATTTATTTGTTTTTTTATGCAATATAAGACTATTTAAGTTAATATGTATGTTTTTTTATTTTTTTTAACAAACAAAAATGATATATATTAACAACGGTGATTTACACCGCACAAGGCGTGCAAGGGGGAAACACGAAAGAGTATGTATAATAAAGGTGGTAAATAGAGCACAACACGGCCAAAAGACCAAAACAGGTGAATAAATTACAATTACAAGTTGACGCCCATACAGAGGAGCGGTTGATTCCACCAGTCATGATAGCTATAAATAAATGTTGCCTGTTTCGATTTCAGCCACAAAAAAGATGTCAGTTTAACTTTTTCAATGAGAATGGAGGGAATTGATGCCTTATTGTTGAACACACGATCATTCCTTTCCTTCCAAATAACCCAAACAGAGGTAAACCAAATGATTTTAAAAAACATATGTGTGGATCTAGGCAAACCCGCCATATTAATGAATTGGATAAAATGTTGATGAAGGTCACCTGATGGAACCGACGAGATATTCTTTAAATCAAGAGATCAGTTTGTTATCTAACAAATTTGAATGGTTAAATTGAGCGACTCTTCCAATTTTAAGATTAAAATGTCTCTTTACTCTAACTTTATTTTATTATTCAAATCTTGAAAAATAATATATACACACACATATTTTGAAGGAATCTAGAAAAATAATATTAATAAGGATAATTTTTTTTTTTGGAAAGATGGATAAAATTTAATATTACCATTAAATTTTTTATTTTCATAATTTTAACAATTGACCTTATATTTAGAGATGGATTAGTAATTTCATATGGTGATAGTTGACTTCAAGTGTTTTGTTATGTAGACCAGGTAAGATGGTTTTGTTGGTGAATATCCTTTCTTTACCACATACATCAATTGTCGTATTAGTGTATGAAGACGTCACACACATCTTTTTCCTTTTAATCTATAGAGAATCTAGTCGGCAGAGTCCTCTTAATTAGCCAAGTTTGAGATTTATTTATTATTTTATTTTACATCTTGTTCATCTTTCTTGTCTAGATGCAATGTGGGTTATGTTGCTTTCGACCAGATGGTATAACCTCTTTTCAATTTAAAATATTTATTGTTTTAATTTCAAATTTTGTTCTTATTGTGAATGACGAAATTTTTAAGGAAATTACAGCTTTCTCCACTTTTCAAAAAGCCAAAAAGATTATAATATAAAAAATATACACAATCAAAACACAATGAGTTGTTAGGATAGGAAGGTTACACATTTTTATTTTTATTTTTTTTTGGGAGGGAGGTTACACACCCTCTACATCTTTTTTCTCCTTTTCTTTCAATCTAGATAAGTGGTTTTCACATAGAGGAGTGATATTTTGACAAGTAATTTTAAACAACTTTGGGCAACAATCTTTTTTCTCACTTCTTATTGGACAAAAACAATAGAGAGAAAAAGGAAGAGAGAGAATAAAAGTATAATGAGAGTATGAGATAGAAAGTTGTCACCAAAGTTGTTAAAAATGGTTGTTCAAATATCATTTCTCTTTCACATATATCAAGTTTTTCGTTTTATGTTTTTTGTGATTTCGTCGTCTAAGTTATAGATCTACATCAGTCAATTACAAATTCAACCAATGATTTGGATGTCATCGTTGCAGATCCGGAAACATGGGTATTTTGGTGATTTAGATTTTATCATATTATTTGTAGCTATTTTACTGTTGTATGCTATTAACTTGGGTGCTGTGAGTTTGTTCGCAGATTCACCTTTACGTTTTTTGCGATGTTTGTATTTGATGTACTCTATTAATTTGAATGAATAAATATCGTTTTGTTTTGGTCAAAAATTAACCGTTGCAGTGACCACAACACGAAAAATAACAGTGTATTCAAACAAATGAAAAAACATTGATTTTTTTCTTCTTCTTATATATAGAGAAATCATTTGTAGACATAAGAGTGATTGAGTGTTCCATTGATATAAATCATATGAAAAAGTTTAGCTTTTAATTTAATCCATGACCATATCAAGAGTTTTACCTTGTCCAAAAGCGTACAAGTTCATCGATTCTGATTAGCAAACACAACATAATTACACTGCTTTCAAATTGATCAAACACATGTCAACCAAATCGAAATGAAAACATTCATTCGCTTTTTTTTTCCATGAGAAACCAAAGCTATGAATTAAATCATATGACAAAAGCAATTATTTGTTATTGCACATCTGATTCCTAACTAAGATAAGACATCCACCCATTTCTAACAAATGATTAATTGCTTCATTCAAATTATAACTAGCCACATAGGAAGATGGTTATCAAGTAATCTCAAAGCAAACAGTAAAATCTTGAAAGGAGCCAAATAAAAAATTGACTATATCTTCAAAACTAGGTATGGACTCATCAACTTCTTTAACAAATTACATGCCATCAAAATTAAGGTTCCAAATTCAAGTATGTTCCATATTATCCTACAAAGAAAGGTTAGAAAATAAAATCGTACACCCTTCCGCCAACTCAACCTTCCTCGCAAACAAATTTCTTCTCCCCCTCCAACAACCTCACTCAACACCAATACCTAACATCATATCCTTCATTAAATATGTCTTTCTCTGTCGCTAAATTAAACAATCTACTAAAATGCTTCTTAACCACTTCCCCACCTAACCACGACTCGTGCCAAAACAATGTCTTTGTGTCACTCCCTATTTTCTTAGACAATGTCTTACTGACCATCTCTCTAAATACTAAAAATATCATTCTACCAAATTGAATCTATGCTTCTTTTCCATCTACTTTGCCATATACAAGACCATATTTATGTGTAAAAAGCTGACACCCAATCTATTCATTCTCCGTCCTTAACCTCCAACATTACTTCTCTAAAAGAGCTTTTTTTTTTTTTTTTTTAATTCCTTAGACCTAAACCTCCATTTTCTTTATGTAAACACACTGAACCCAATAAATTTTACGAGTCTCTTCACTCTCATCCATAAAAAGATTTAAAAAGAGACTCAATTTCAGGTATGGTACTTGAAAGAGCATTGCAAAAGGAGAGGAAGTATATCGACATAAAAGTTAAAACAACTTTCAAAAGAATTATGTGATCATCCATCGAAAGGTTTCGACATTTTCAAATTGACATTTTTTCTCTGATTCATCATACCACATAATTCCAAAATGGACAACTTTATATGATTATCACCTACTGGCAGCCCCATGTATACGATGGTAACACCCACTTTGCAATTCAAGGTAGAAGCAGCATCCATTAGCCATGTTGAGTCAATATTAACTCCTGTAAGTTAACTTTTGTAGAAGTTCACCTTTAAATCGAATATCAACTCAAAAAGTAAAAGAGTAGCTTTTATGGTACAAATATCACACCAATGTATTTTTTGTCAATAATTAATGTATCATCAACAAATTGAAAACGAGTCACTTTAAAAGATTCATCGTTTCCTATTTGAATTCTACAAAAAAAATTCAGTTTAATCACCTCATAAATTAAGGGACAAAGGATTCTCTGTCTTAACCCTCGACCCAAAATAAAAAATACTTGCTATGTTGTTTCGAAATTACATTTTTTTATACTTCGCTCTTTTCTTATTATAAGTTAAAATAATTTACTACATATTTTAAAAAAATAATAATAAAGTAAGACTAATCATTTTGGCATCATAAAAAAATAACTATATTTTAGAAAGTTCCCTTCATGGAAACTTGTTTCATCTAAATAAAAGACTATTTTACAAACGAAGTTATTAGTCTTTGTGAACATAGTTCAGTTGATAGGGACAATGTATTGTTATATGCAGGGACGGAGTTCGAACTTCATACACCCCTCTTATTTATCTTAAAAGATGAATTGTATTCATTAGGCTACTTAACCAAAAAAAAAAAATGAAATTATTAAATAGAGTAAAAGTAAATCATATTTATTTTTATTTGAGCCCATCAAAATTAGTATTTTTTGCTTATATTGGGGAGACCGAAAGGAGTAGTTGATTTATCAATTGATTTTTTTTGGGTTACTTTTATCAATTGATTTTATACAGTGTTTCTTAATTGAGTATTAAACTTGCAAATTATTGGCGATGGTTAGACTTAGGAAATAGGAATGCTTAAGGAATTTGTTAGGAACAAATTATGTTTCTTCTTAACTCAATCTAAATTTTGACTGGGTTAACTTTTTAAATTCAAACTTGTATGTAGGTATGAGTAAATCATTTTTTTTTGGTAACAAGATCCGAGTAAATCTGATGATGTACTAATATAATCATTAAGTATAAAATTATGAAACTATCATAAACTCTAGGTTGATAAATTCGAGATTTATTGTACCCAAAAAAAACTATGATTTACGTTTGAATAAAAAATAGAGTTTCTTGACAAAAAAAGAAAAGAAAAAAAGAAAGAGTTTTAAACAAACTTGCTTTGCTTGTGAAATTGATTTGCACATCCCACTTGTTGTAGATTCGTAAGATTTTTAAAATAATATAGACACTCTTTCAAAAAAATAAATATACACGCAACATACATTTTTTTATACACGACTCATATAATATCACAAATACCTTAATTCAGAACTTCAACTCAATCATAAACTAAAATCAGTGAACCATATCAAAATGGGAGTTGAAGTCACACAGTGATGAACACATAGTAGATGAAAAAGAGTTCAAACACTCAATTTGTTAAAATTTCTTGCAAGTTTACCCGAGTTTAGTTTGTTCATGTAAGTCCAATTGAGTCAACTCGGTTTTCATTTTGAAATTTGCAAAAATTTTGATTTACTAATGAGCTGACTTGAAATGAATTAATACATAGAATTTTGCAATGTATGATTCTTTGAGTTAAAAGGCAATTTTCAACCCATTAAAATTATCCAATTTTTTTATTTTTTTTTATGAAAAAATTATCCAAATTATGTACATGTCACAATGACACCACTTCTTTAGGTTAGTTTCTAAAATAATATCTTTAAAAATAACTAGTTGACATGATTTGATTTAATCTATTTATAAAAATAATTACAGCTATGAATATAGAGAAATTAATCTCTATGAAATAGAATAAATTACTTACACCCGTTGTCCATCAGATATTGGATCATAAAATGAGATTTTTTTTTTCATGTTCTTATTTTCTTGCAGGACTAGGTCAACCAACCATAAAAATCTAAGGTTGTGTTGGATCGTCTAAGCACTTGTTTGAATCTACGGTTGGACCTTCCTTATTGCATCTCGAGACGAAATTGACGTGAAAACTAAGAAGCCATAAAGAGCAGCTTCCAATTTAACGTGATCATTTGTTGTTATTCTACTTGACATGTCGCATTGCCAAACACATACTAAGTTGGATCGAACCATATACATTACAAGTTTTTTTTCTTTTTTTTTACGCAGCATTACTAGTAAATTGTTGAGTTGCACTAAATTCAAGTATTCTGTTTTTCTTCTCTATAAGTTGACTATGTTGTCCCGTAAGCATATCTCAGTTGGTAGGACAATGCATTATTATATGCAGGGGCCGGGGTTCGAACCCCGGACACCCCACTTATTCATCTTATAAGGTGAATTCTAGCCACCGAACTACATGACCAAAAAAAAAAAAGTTGACTATGTTAGAATGATTTCCATCAATTGGGGTTGGAGTGGGTGTGGAAATTGATCATAACATTCGGCCAATTTTTTTAAAAAATTAAACATAGGAAAATGTTAACAATGGACTGTCTAATGCTTATGTGGATCAATGAGACCCACAAAGAACCATTAAATAGAAATCATCGTTGAAGGTGCTTTAAAGGTATTTGTTAGCATTTTCTTAAGACATTATTCTGTTCAAAATACTCTCAAGTTCTACAAAACCATTTTTATTTTATGATCTACGAAGCCATTTTTAATTTTTTTTTTAAAAGTACAATAAATATTTCATATTCTAGATCATGAATGCACACAATTTCTACAAAAACCAGTTCCGAAATCAATTGTCAAAATACATTCTGAATTTGTACGCCATTGATGCTTCTAAAATTTAATTTTGTAAAAGAATATATTTCAAATAAAAAAGTAAGAAAGCTGAGAAGGAGGCGTAAGAATTAATTTGGAAGGTTGTACGTAGCAATTCCCATAAATAATAATCTTTGACAAAAAATTCCATACTTGGAACAAACTTGGGCTCTTCTCGAATTTCTTGAATTCCATACTTATTTAAGATGTGCTATTACTTTTCTCACCTTATGAGTTTCTAACGCGTCCTTTTTTTCTTTTTGAAAATGCCATGTGCATTTCTGACTATAGAATTTGAAAAGAGTATCCCCTATTTTTGGGTGAAAATGAGTTTTTCGCCAATTTTAATTATAAAATACGAAATAATAAGTAGTTCGGATTTTCCCTCAAAAAAAAAAAAAGATGTTCGGATTTTATAATCCGAACATCCATATACACCCCTATTATCCCGAAAATACAAGGGAAAACATGTTTGAATTATAAAATTCGAACTGTATTAGAAGAAAGATTGAGATTGTTTGTAACATAGATAGTTGGTTTAAGAACCATCCTAACCCCCATCCTTTTGTTTTAGGTTATTGTTAGCTGTTTCCGCCGTGTCTCAGTAAAAAATTTGGTATTCAGACTATTTGATTGGTGCTCCGAAACTTGCTCATAAAATCATAAAAAAAAAAAAAAAAAAAAACTCCCTTTGA
>Ga0228710_1006047_pt1 | contig 18565 bp, 16 predicted proteins | sample MedpolnodulmetaG_FD_177995 | JGI IMG/M metagenome (GOLD analysis project Ga0228710, IMG submission 177995) | Root nodule microbial communities from Medicago polymorpha collected in Santa Monica, California, United States - pink nodules | ecosystem: Host-associated > Plants > Roots > Nodule...
ATAAGAGATAAGAGATTTCAGAAGTATTTGAAAATAACATTTTGATTAAATTAAATAGGGTTAATTAAATAGGGGTAATACAGTAAAATTAATCATTAAAGTTAGGTTAAATCTAGGGCAACATTTTGCGTTCGGGTTAACTTTAAGGAATAAGAGATAAGAGATGTGAAAGCGATTTGTTTTGTTCAAAAAAATAGGGCAGATTTGTTTTGTTCAAAAAAGTAGGAGATTAAGTGTGATCTGTTGAGAACACTTTAAAAAAATAGGGCCGATTTGTTTTGTTAAAAAAAAAAATAGGTGATAGGTGTGATCTGTTGAGAACACTTCAAAAAATATGGCCAATTTGAACATACATATGATAGGGTTCATAATTAAATAGGGGTAATACAGTAAAATTAAGCATTAGGGTTAGGTTAAATCTAGGGCAACAATTAGCTTTCAGGTTAACTTTAATAAATAAGAGATAAGCTAAAAGAGTGCTTTGTCTATGACCCGTCCAGGCCCGGTAACAAACTCCATATTGATTTTATATATTTTGGTCCATCATTTTTTTAAATTGCTCTTTAGACACCCATTACTTGCTCTCAGACACCCTAAACTGGTCCTCGTGAGCTTAGCTCAGTTGGTATGGACAATGCATAAAATATGCAAGGTACGGGTTCAAACCCCGACCACCACCAAAAAAGACACCCTAAATTGACGAAAATACATAAACGAGTTAACTACCGTTTGCTAGTATATAATAGTTAGCTGCCGCTCCAGATTTGCATATACTAACACATAACGAAGAAAAAAAAACACTCTTACTTTGAATGGTAGTTAACTACCGTTCAAACAAGTTGTCATTTTCTTCTGAAAACACTCTTGCAACTGAAAAGGCATGTTATCTCGGTTTTTACCGAACATTTTCCAATAAATTTCCACAAGCCTAAAGTCAAGTCATTTAACGAAAATCATATGTATGTTCATAGGTATTGAAAAAGCACTAAGATCTTGTTTGCCACTATCAATTTGAAAATGGTTCTTTTTTATCATATGTTGATTGTAACGTCCCATATTTATATCCAATACATTACATCTATTTATTTCTTTAAAAGAACTAGGACAATGTTTTTTTTAAAACAATACTCATCAATGATAAATTCCTAACAGAGCATTCATTGCATCTTTCTACATTATCTATACTTAAGTTTAGACCCTAGATGAATTTCCAAATTATGGGTTGCGGACCATGCAGCTGCTCACTCTTCTATGGCTGCCTCCTTCTTATTTGTCTGATTGAACATGAATTTTCAATGATGAATAAGAAATCACTCCTCTTAGGCCGCCCTTTTAGGATTGGGAAGCCTAAGTATTTGTCAAGAGATGTAGTGTTGCGGATTCCGGATATGGTGGCGAGCTTTCTGATTTTTGCTTGAGGAGTACCTGAAGAAAAGAAAGCTTTTGACTTGGACATATTAATCTTCAAACCTGAAGCCTTGCTAAAGCCATCAAATAAATCAGACACCAATCTAAATTGAGAGCCCTTAGCTTTGGTGAACAGTAGAACGTCATCCGCAAAGAGGAGATGGGATAACTGGGGCCCTGAATTAGTGATATGAATAGGATCCCATCTTCCTTGATTCACCGCATTATTTATAGCCATAGAGAGTTTTTCCATACAAATAATGAAAAGGTATAGAGAGAGTGGATCCCCTTGGCGAAGGCCGTGATTAGGTTTGAACTGAGGCAATTTGTTTCCATTCCATAAAATAGAGAAAGTGGATGAAGAAACACAATGCATAATAAGCTTAATGGTAATATCAAGGAATCCAAAATCATGGAGACAATCATCAAGGAATTCCCAATTGACATTATCAAAAGCTTTCTCTCGGTCAAGCTTGAAAGCCACATAGCCTTTCTTCTTTTTTGATTTTCTCACAAAGTGAACAATTTCCTGCAAAACAATAGAATTGTCAATTGTTCCCCTACCAGGCAGAAAACTGCTTTGGTAAGGGCCAATAATAGAATTTAGAATCGGTCTGAGTCGGTGAACCAAGACTTTGGTGACGAGCTTATAGACAATGTTACACAGGCTGATGGGTCTAAAATCTTTGAAGGTGTTGGGAGGGTCACTCTTGGGGATGAGGGCAATGATAATATCTGATATAGTTGAATCAAATACACCTGTTTGGAAAGCTATACTCACCAAATGAAAAATATCATCTCCGATAATGTGCCAATATTGCTTAAAAAATATACATTGGAATCCATCTGGTCTTGGAGCTTTGTATGGTTTCATTGAGTTAAGGGCGGCTAGGACTTCACTTTTGGTGACAGGTTTGGTGAGGGAATTTATGGCTAGGTCGTCAATGATAGGCTGATTTCCCACATTGAAAATGCGGCTGTGAGGGGGTTGGGTACTGGTGAAAAAATTCTTAAAGAAATCATGGGCTTCATTTTGAAGAATATCACTATCTGTTGTCCAAATTCCATTTGGGAGATGAAGCCTATGGATTTTGTTTTTCTTTCTTCGAGTGTGGAAGAAAGAACTATTTTTATCTCCAAATTTAACGCACTTTTCACGAGATTTTTGGTACCATAACACTTCTTCTTGAAAGAGGATATGGTTGTATTCTTGTTGGAGTTCTTTTTCTAAGAGTGAATGTCTAAGAGAATCCACTCTCTCTAGGTAGTTCTGGATTCCTTTGAGCCTACTCTCCACATGCTTCTTTCTTTTGAAAATATTGCCGAAAACTTCATGGTTAAAAGTAATGGAATTTTCTTTTACTTTATGTAAAGCAATGATGGTGTTATGGTTAGATGAGTTCCAAGAATTTCTTACCACATTTTCATAATCTTTGTGATCAATCCAAGCGGCTTCAAAGCGGAAGGGTCTTGGTCCTCTCGCTGAGGGGAGTCCACCAAAGCGGAGAAGAAGGGGGTTATGATATGAATATGATCTGGAGATGACCTCCACAAATGCTTCTGGAAAATAAATGCGCCAATCAACATTAGCCAAGCCTCTGTCAAGCTTTTTGGAAAGAATTCGAATTCCATTGTGGTTACGGTGCCAAGTGAAGTGGCCACCTATGGTTGTAAGATCAAGGAGGTTGCAGTTGTGCATAAAATTTGAGAATTGAGCGGCTCTGTTGTGTTGAAAAATGCCCCCCCCCAATCACTTGGCAGAAGAGTTTCATTAAGATCACCAATAAGCATCCAGGGACCAGCAAGAGTATGACTGATGTTTGTGAGATAGTTCCAAAAATTAGAGCGCATGGTGGGGTTAGGACTAGCGTAAACGCATGTACAAGTGGTGATTGCGTTTCCGCGGCTTATAGTAAAGGTAATGGAGTATTGGTTAGAGTCTAGGACAGTTGAGATGGTGGTTGTAGCAGTTTGTATCATGAGCCATATTCCTCCCGAATGGCCACTGGCATCAATAACATGGACAGGAGTGTATCCATTATTATTCCAAAAGGTGGATAAGTTAGCAAAAGGTATGTGAGTCTCAAAAATGGCTAGGTAAGCGGGGTTGTACTTCCTTATTATATTCTTCAGCTGTCTTCTAACATTATTATTTTGGGCACCTCTTATATTCCAAGAGAGGATTGAAGTGTCTAAGAGAGCATCCATAAAAAATAATGATAGTTGAAGAAACTTCAAAGATGAAGCTAAGTGATCATGTCCTCCTTATATTCATTGGAGGCATGCAGATGTTCTTCATCTGCGACATGTTTCCCTTGATTTGCATCAATATTATCTTGGCCAATCATTGTTTCATCATCTAGTTCATCTTGAAGGAGATGGTTTTCAGTAGTCATCGCAGAAGAGTGTGAGGTACTGATGTGGGGAGTGGCAAAATTGAAATTGTCTTGCTATTGAAATTTTGGTATTTATTTGTGGAGCCGGGCATGGTCACGTTGGGTGTGACCTTTTCTAGGATGGGAATTTGTTTGTAGGTAGAAAAACCAATTCTATATCCTCGTTCATACGCAGATCCTTGTAATAAAATCATTTACCCGGTCAAGAAAAAAAAACATAATCATACATGTGAAGGAGGCTCTAAAGTGCTACTTTATCCGATCAATGTTTTAAACAAAATTTCAATTTTTAAATATATTGAATAATTAAAGTATCCAGACTATAATAAAGATTATATACATTAATTATTTAATGTATTTAAAAAGTTGAGTTTTGTTTATAACTAGTATAGTGACCCGTGCTTATTAATCAAATGTATAGATTTTATATTATGTTATCTTAAGGTTATAAGTGTGGTTATAATTTAAATTTGACATAGAAAAAATATCATCTTAATTTTGTATGTATTTTGAAATATCTAAACATTGCACATAACGATTAAAGTATTTGAATTTAAACTTATACTAATTTTTTGTAGTATGAGATGTACTCAATGTTAAACTTAGCATATGTAATATTTTTGCAAAAAATACGCCAACGTACTGTATATTATTATTTGTTGACATAATGTATTTTATTAATCATAACAACTAAAAAATTTGTATTTTTTTATATAATAGTTAGTGTCAGATGTATACACTTAGTCTGTGAATGCAGACGTTAAATTTTTTACGGGTGTGTATAAATATAGTTTGGGCTACAGAAACGCCGATTGTTATTTGTTTTTATTTGTCACAAAACCAATGGTCTAATGTAAATATTGTATTTTAGGGTAACAACGATGTAAAAAAAAAAAGTTCCACGTATTGTTATACCTGAAAAGTACATCAATTAAAAGTCAATGGCAGGATGATCTGCTTATATAGAAATTGCATGTCCTGTAATGAACAGTACGCCTTACAAAGAAATTAAAAAAAAAAAAGACTTCCGAACAGTTCGGTTGAGCTCGTTTAAGGTTCGCGAACAGTTCGGTTCGTTAGGTTCAGTTCAATTTCTTAACTCACATAAAGACCAATTTTTTTGTCAAAAATAAATCAAAATTATCGATCATTGACCTTTTATATTAATTTTTTTAAAAAAATAATAATTTTGAATTAAAATTCAATGATTATAGGGGCATACCTCAATAATTTCTGTGTAATATTCATCCAATGACATAAATCTTAGCAAGTGAGTAAAAAGAAAGGAAAACTCACAATTTAGATGAAGAAAACATGAAAAATCATATTAAATTAAGAATAGAAATACATGTTACTGCATGGGAAATAGTTCATGAAAAGCCACCAAGGCCTTTGAAATCTCATATATGAGCTTAACCTCAAACGCATCACTGGCATAAGCCTTAGAAACTTGAGGAGTCTTTGGAATCTGTTTCCTTCCAAAGATGTTATCAGCGTTCAAAGATTTTAACATAAAGTTCATATAACCATTCTTAAAATTTGTCAACATGTCAGCAACACAATCATTCTTCAATAAGAGAGACAATAAGAGAGACAAACTAAGAAAAGTAACATGAAACAAAAGTATAGCCACAAGAGGAGAGGAATGACTTTATCTTTTGATTGAGCCATGCCCCTTGATGAATTTGCCTATGGCCGTCGGAGAAGAAGAAGAGAAAACGTTTTATGTTTTGGTGGAATTGGAAAATGGAATAATTATTAAAGGAATTAAGGAAATGAAGACTCTTAGGCTAATAAGTGAAATTCCTACTCCCTAGATAGTGGAACGGATGGGTAAAAAGAAAAGGAGAAATGTAACGACAACAATTAAAAGTTTATATATATATATAATCGAGTCATCTCATATCTATAGTTCAAGTTCAGCTCATTTAATTAACGAACTTAATTATCAGCTCAAGTTCGGCTCATTTACATGAACCAAGTTCAATGGACCAATTGTCGAGTCGAATTTCGAACTATATTCGAGTTGGTTCGGTTCATTGGCAACCCTATCTTCGTCCAAGATGAGCAGCTTCAAACCTTTTCTAGAAGTAACTCGAGAGACAGCGACATAGAGTTGTCCATGCGTGAACACGGGCTTAGGAAGATAAACTCCCACTCGAGATAAAGATTGACCCTGACTTTTATATTAACTGTGCTACTTCTTCTTCATATTTATGGTGAGAGAGTGATAGTTTATGTACTAATGTTACTGTTTATTCCTCATAAAATGGTCATAGATGACTCGTTGAAAATCAAAATTGTGACGACATAACAATTGGTTCTAAGATGCTTCTCAACATCAGTATAATATCTTAAAGATATGTTTTGTAATGTGTCATTTGTATGTTTGCCGGGTAAATCTCGTAATTTATCTTGGAAAGCTCACTTAGCTATTTTTCTTTTTGTTTAGCTGATTTGTCTTTGTGATACATGTGTATGACTTTTGTTGGTTACGACTTCATGCAAACTCTATGTTTGGATGGTAACTATATATGTTAATTTCATGTTGGATTCTTCAAAAGAAAAAAAAACTTAGTATAATAGTGGTGGTTAGATTTTAAATAAAAATACAAAATGGGTATGACTTTGTATAATTATTTCCGGCAGATTGATGAAAAAATTGAGTTCTTTTTTAAGGAAAAAGTTCTTTTTGTTTGTATAAAAAAAGAAGTTAATTTGATTGCCTTTTGGAATGAATGTGTGAGTGGTGAAATACATGTTAACAATCAAGGTAGGAAAAATACGCGTCCAAACAACAGAAACTCGTAATAATAATTAACGATGATAACACATTATAAATAAAGATGATTTTCTTTTCAGTTTTGTTTTGGTTGGTTTAACACATATAAAGGCTCTTGAAAAAAAAGATTGTGATTGGAGAGGAACCATATGGGAAAGTGATAGGGTTTGGATTGTGCATTGAAATATATAGATGTTCTCGTTTTTACTTTTAACAAATCTAACCTATCAATTAGATCTAATGATACTTTTTCATTTCTACGGGCGAGAAACTTAATAAAGCTCTCACCCTAGAAGTCATTATAGTTATAAGAGTTTTTCTATCATGTGCAAATTTGCACATGTTAAGAAGTTTTAAATAGTAACTTTGCATTGGAACTTGTATATTTTGTATTAAATACATAACTTTTTAATAAATAGTTATTTATTTTCAATAAAAATTTACTATTTTTAGTAACTTTAACATATGCAATGTTGCACATGTTAGACAAACCCTAGTTATAATACACGGTTTAGAAGTGATTTTTATATCATGATACTCTTTAATTTTGTTTTGTTTTTCTATCTTCTTTTGCCTTTTTTCTAGGCAAGATTTATGTGTATATAGACTTCAGTTATTTTTTCACCGTTTTATTGTCTACTTGTAGCTTATAAAAAAACACAAATAGGCTACACAAACAATGTGATATTAGGGGAAAATTAGTGGCTTATTAATATTTAATTAGAAAAAAATTATCAAATAAACAATTTGAAAAACAAACTCATTGTCGTAAAAAAATCATAAAATAAAACTTGTTGAAAAAAAAAGATGCATAAAAGAAGTATGCAACCTAATTATTGCACCCGTAAAAAACACTAATTATGGAAGACTCTGTCTGAGAATGAATCAATAGATAAATACAATATAAACCTAATTTAATTCATACATACTGAATTTCTAAAAAGACTTTAGACAGACATTCAACCACAGTTTTTATATTTTTATCATATTAATTTTTAAACCACAATATGCATGATTAGGTTGCCATGTAGTGGCAATGTATAAGTTTTAATACCTCCATAACTTTGCCTATAAACAAAACTGAAGAAGACTTCGTACTAAAATTTGTAGCAAAAATACATACTCAAATTTCAAAATACAGTTATAATTTAATAATAATAGACATATAACTCAAAAAAAAATCATCAATAGGCCTCCATATGAGACACAGAGTGATCAAACTCTACAATAGTTTATGATATAATAATTTGAAAACCACGTGTTCAAAAAGTCTTATTTTTTTTATATACAACTTCTTTTGTTTTGATAAAAAAATTCCCCATAAAATAATCAGCCATCTTTAAAAGAACCAAATTTACATACAAAAAAGTTTTAGACCTAAAAACAAAAAAAAAACAATAAAAAAGAAAAAACACTAAATAAGGGAACTCTCGTACGTTTGGAACACAACCGATTGTAATATATCGCTATGAAATTCATGATTGAGAAGCCAATAGCTGTTTGTAGTTAGTCTCCAAAGGTTCTTTCAAAGTCTGTCAAATCAAAGGGACCAAATCAGAAAAGGCCTAAAAAAGGACATGCTGATGTAGTTGTTACTGATGTTGCTGTTGCTAATGGAGAAGTTAATAACAAGCCTTATGTTGAAGTGCCTGCAACTGAAGTGGATGCAGCTGATGTGCTTCATGTTAAGAGGAGTTTGACATAATGACTATGATGCCCATGAGATTGTGCTTTTATTTTGGATATATGACTAATTTGTAACTGAAACTATTTTGGGATTGTAAGGCTGTTTTGTGGTCGTATTAGTACTCAATTAGGGATGTTAAACTTATGACATGTTTAATAGGCATGCTTTTGCTACCTCCTTGGTGTTGTGGTGCTGTAAAACTTATGTTAGACACCCATTTTGATTATGAAGATTAATTAGTTTTACTTTAAAATGCTTCTTGACTTGAAAAATTTACAAGGTTATGTTGATAATAAGTGTCAATGTCAATTACAGGTTATAACAACAAATTTAAAACATTTTCACGTTATGTTGAAAACTCACGCCAATTTATAGGTTCAGTTAAATTTTTGTGAACCACATAGGACATGTCAAAATTTTGTATATCCATACCAAAAAGGTCATAATTTAGAGTGAAAAAAAACTCATTTAAGTAATAAAAGCTCATTGTTTAGAAGAAGAAAAAATCAATTATATTAAAACGAAAAAATCTAAATAAAAATTAAAACTGATGTGGCACTAAAAAATAAAAAAAATCTGATGTGTCGTGCTTTGCTGGCACTGCCACGTGGCAATCCATTAGTCAACAGTTAGTTGACCTAACTTTAGGGACAAAAACCAAAACGGAAAATTAAGCAGGGACGATAATATGTGATTTTATTTTATAGGAACGAAAATCAAAATTCGTTAATTTTATAGGGACGAAAAACTTATTTAACCCTATATTATATTGTGAATGGAAATGAAACGTTCTCCCCCATTCACTCATATGACAAACATATCAAGTGTTTCATGTAACTAGTTAGTCTATATATTCCAAGTCACTTATTTTGACTTCAGCATAATTGTAACGCTTAATGTCGATTTATTTTTAATGGTTTGGCTTATGTATCAAGAAAAATACTATCCGTGTAGAATTGTTTGTGAAGTTTAACCTCATGCAGTAAGTCTCACAGGTTGCTATTACAACGATGTAAGTCTCTATCTACTCCATTTATGATGCTAACGAGTACATGTTATGAAGTATAAGCTATAAACAATCATTTTTATAAAAATTTTGATTTTGATTAAAATTATATTTATAAATTTGTTTATCGGTGTTTTTGGTAAACAACATGACTAGTTTTGATTATTACAAGCATGATTAAACCAGAAATCCTATGATATGTTGTGCAATCTTTTTCAGAAAATACATGAACGTTCATCATATTCATATGTTGCTTTATGAACAAGACGAATAAAACGGTTTTTTCTTTATATGAAAGTAACGTCTTTCAACAGAAAGAAGTAAAGAAAAAATGCAAGTAAAAAGACTTAAAAGCTTAAACGCAGAAACTTAAAAAATGTAAATTGCATTGTATTTAAATGTAAAGGTGGTTCGACAAATCAAGTTACATACATTCTATATGACTCTTTTCTCTGGACACCGGTATTTTAAGTGCTAGAATTCTATAAATGATTTGCGACATGTTTTCCTATGAAAAACTATTATTTATACATCGAAGAATTAACTGCCAAAACTAAACTACTAAGCACCGCACTTCCTCGGCCATAAATTGCTTGTCTCCCACGTCCTAGACGTTTGAAGCCAACCTCTTTACTAAGTTAATTGCATGTCGAATCGTGGCTTCTGTCGAATGATCTCATTATCTGCCGAACTCAGCAATTCCAATCATGGGCTTAAAGAATTTTGCAGCTTTGAACCTCCTTTTACCTGTCAAATGTACATAAGATAAAATACGGTCCAACAAGACTCTTCGTACTTTCATATTTTAAGAAACTATAATTGTTTTTTCCAATGACATAAACAATGTAGCATTCTTATATGCAAATTTGATTAAAGATATATAATTGGAAGTGAAAAATCGCTCCAAGACCATGTATTTTCTTTATATATACTAGTAATCACACGAGCACTACGTACCATGTATTTCCTTTATTGTGCTAATACGTATAAATTACAATAATTTTTATGAAAATTTGATTTTAATTAAACTTATAAGTATAGTTTTTTGAATGATAAATTATTTTAGTGACACCAACATTCAACAATGTAATAAATATAATATAATATAATTTTTTATCTTTTTGAATGACATCAAGTATATAATTGGAAGTGAAGAATACAGTCCAAAACCATATATTCTCTTCATATACAGTAATATTATATAATGTTTTTGGACAATTCTCATTCTCTCATACCCTTATTCTATTTTTACTCTTTCTCCCCCCTTTCTCTTTATTATTTTTGTCCAATAAAAATAGAGAAAAAGAAGATTATCTCAAAATTATCATAAAATAGTTGTACAAATAAGGTCCAGTGTTACAAAGATACCCCGAGAACCAATAACCTGTTTGTATAGTTCATCAATATTTTTGCTTATCTTAGCACCAATCTCTAGTGGAGAGATAATAAGATTGCAATTTGACATATTGAACCTTTTTAATATATATTCAACATATTTCTTCTGATGCATAATAATACCTTCATCTATGTGGTGAATTCCATTCCTAAGAAATAGGATAGCCTCCCAAGATCAGACATTTCAAACTCTCTCATCATACACTTCTTAAACTTTATCATTTCATTCTCATTAGTACCGGTTACTAAGAGAACATTAATATACAAGCACATAATTATATTATCATCATTAGAGTGTTTCACATACACTCCATGTTCAGGTGTGCATCTTGTGGAGTTTAATTGAATCAGGAAGGTGTCAATTCTCTTATTCCATGTTCTAGGAGCTTGCTTTAATCCATACAAAGCCTTTTCCATCTTATACTTCCTCAAGGGTACACCTTATATATCTTTTCATGCTTTTTCAAATCTTGGAAGCTGCTTTAAATATACTTCCTCTTCTAATGGACCATTTAGAAAATCTGACTTCACACCATGTTGATACATAGGCCAATTGCTATATGCTGCTACCAGTCTTATAGTTTCAGTTTTTACCACTGGTGCAAAAATTTCATTGAAATCTATATGAGGCCTTTTTAGGAAACCTTTTGCTACTAGCCTTGCTTTTCTTAGCAATCTCATCATTTGGCTTCAACTTCAATTTATACACCCACTTTACATCAATGGATTTTTCACTGAGTGGTTAATAAACAAGTTCCAATGTCTTGTTCTTCTCAATAACTTCTAGCTCATCATGCATTGCAGCTAACCATTCAGGATCACTTAGTGCTTGCTTGAAATCAATAGGCTCAGTCTCAGCAATCATTGCTTCTTCAAGAAGCTCACCTTCTTCATTGATTGCAGTATCAGGAAATACTTCATGATCATTCAATCTAAAAAATTGTTGTCTAACCCTGCTTGATCTTCTGATAGCTTGATTAATGTTTGTATTCTCTTCATTTTTGGTTGGCTCTTCTTCTAATATGAGAGATGCATGATCTTCGATATTGTTTTCATGTAGCACTTTATTACTTAATGAGCCTTGTTTCCATCTCCACTCTTTACTTTCATCTCTCACTATATCTCTGCTTATCACCACCTTCTTTCTCCCAGGATCATACAATTTTTATGCTCATGTTGGATGATAACCTATCAAAATCATGCACTGGCTCTCGTCATCGAATTTTACTCTGTTTCAATCGGATGCATGCCTGAAACATAATGAGCCAAAAATTCTAAAATGCTCCACACTTGGTTTGCTTCCAGTCTAAGCTTTGTGTGGTGTAACATTCTGCATCTTCTTAGTTGGACTTCTATTTAGAATATACAGTGCATTTGAGACGGTTTCTCCCTAAGACCCATGTCCCACATCGGATAGATAAGACTCTTGATAAAAGTTTATATAGAGGAGGCAATCCTTGACTTATGAATTGGTTTTTAAGGATGAGTTAGGCCTCCAATTTCATTACCCGAGAAATGCTAGGGTCACACCTTCTAACACATCACTGTAAAACAATCATTCGCTCTTTTTAATCAATTACCTATTAACTGGTACTCTACTCTATGTTACCTATGCTAACCCACCAAATTACTCCATGATACTCGACCCTCCTTCCTCAATCTCATCCATCTTTTTCTTCAACACAACACTCTAATTTAATCATCCTTCCAACCAATACTACTACTTTTTCCCTGTCATTTTGATTCATAACTAGCATCGATTTCATGATTGGAGACCATATCTGAGTCCTTTGTGAGATTTTCAATTTTCATGGTTCAATTTTGTGCAACAATTAGTCTGACAATTCGCCACCTTCTCCTTATTTTGCATGTTGTTTTTCAATCATGAAACCCAAATTTCAAAGTAAATTGTATTGTCAGAGCAAGGCCAGTGATATGGTGACTTATTGGATGTTTGGTGACGGAGGTTGAAGAAATTGCAGCGGGATCACCGACGTTATTGAATGTTTGGTGACAGAGGTTGAAGAATGGTGCGACTTGTTGTTTGTGAGAGAGAGAGAGAGAAAAGGGGTGCGGGTGTTGTAATTTACAATCCAATTGATCCGGTTGCCAGTTAAAGGGTTTAATGAAAATAATAATGTGACATTGTGTTAGAGGGTGTGACCAAAGGCGCGTGTTTAAACGAGTGACGGTAGCATTGCTCAAATGTAATATCATCCCATAGATTTTGCTTCGCCTTCAGTGGTAAATCATGCTTGACAGGATTTCTTGCCTGTTTTGATTCATAGCATTCCCTGCACACTTTCTTAGGTGCTTTGATTTGTGGAAGTCCATACACAATTTCTTTTGCATTCATCATGCTCAAACTTTTGAAGTTTAGATGCCCATATCTGATGCCATATCCATTTTTCACTCAAAATTGTAGCTGTTTTCAATTTCTCTTTTGAAGGTTCTATTTTTGGATAGAGGTGCCTTTAGAATCAATCTTCCAGTTTCATGAAACACCTTTAGCTCCTTATCTCCCATCTTCAATGAGTAATTTATGTCAATCAGTCATCCAAGACTTATCAAATTACTCTTCATTCTTCGAACAAACAACACATCACTTGTTACAGATTCATATCATTCTTTTCTCTTTACTAGAACATTACCATACCTTGTGACACAACTTCACTTATCTGCAAACTTGATTTTCCTCTTCCCTGATTCATCAAGTTTTGAGAACCACTCTTTATTCCTTGTCATATGGTTTGAACAACTTGTATCTAAGTACCATGGTTTTGATTTCTCGCCTTCAATATCTGTGATTGCAATAAACAAGACATCCTCTGAATCTGTTTTTGCATGAGCAAATTGAACTTCATCACTGTCATCTTTGGACATCTTCTTTGCATAGCACTCATCTGCAAAGTGTCCAAACCTTTGACAGTTATAGCACTGCAATCCTTTCTTGTTGAATTTCTTCTTATCCAACCTGTTACGATTTGCACCTTTCTTGCTCGTTCCTTCACTAAAATCTTTATTCTCTATATACCATTTTCCTTTCTGATTTTTCCACTTTCCTTTTGCTTTACTGTTCATATCTTCATCAAGATTCACTTTCTTCGACATTTGAGTTTGAACTTCTTTGCTTGATCTTCATCTCATGCGTCTCTAATGATCCTTGTAATTCTTCAATCTTCATATGTGAGAGATCCTTTGCATCTTCTATTGCAATCACAAAGTACAATACTTGAAGTTTCACTTTCTTTAACTTGTCATCACCACCATGTGTTCTTGAGAGTATCCCAAGCACCTTTTGCAGATTCTTGATCAATTATCTTTTCAAAGATATTAGGATCAACACATTGATGAATTAGGAACAAGCCCTTTGCATCTTTGTTCTTCTGTTCACGATTTGCAATTCTATGTGAATTTTTTGTGTTCTCTTGCAGACTAGGGACACCATCATTCACGATTTCAATCACATACTGAAATCTAAATATAACCTTCACATGCAAACACCACCTATCATAGTTCTGCCCCTTGAAAATTGAAAGATTCGCTAGAAATTGGACATTGTTTGAATGCTATGCGCCACCATTGTTGAAGTTTGTATCCTCAAGAAACGAATCAGATGCTACTGATACCAATTTGTTGGAACAAGTTCTTATATTGAAGGAAGAAAGCATAAGAAGGATTAGGAGAAAGAGAGAGAATTACACTATATTGAAAGAATAAAAAAACTTTTATTCAATCTCACTTGTTATAAATTACAATCATTTAGCTTGCTTATATAATAAGTATCACACCTACCAAATCTTAACTAACATGTTCCTTGATAACCAAGTAACAGTTAGAAAACTAACTCTACTGACAGTTAACTAACTCCACGTGTCAGTTAACTAACCAATCACTAACCAACATTGAATTACACTATAATAGTAACTTGGGATTTGTTTGGGAGTTTAGAGAGGAGGGGAAGTGGGGGCTTTGGGGGGTGAGAAATACAGGGGAAAATGGAGAAATCTTTCACATTTTTTTAAAGAGTATTAGAGAATGATAAACTAATGCTTATGATTCATATATTTTTAATATTAATATTATAACAACATGGATTAAGTTTGAAGAATTCATATAAATCATCCAAAACCCTCCTCCACTACAACTTTTTAATTCCCCAAATGAGGAGGGTTTTGTATTATGAAGAAAAATTAACCCCACAAAGCCCTCCCCTCCCAATGTCCTCTATTTCTTTCACTTGCTCCTTCCTTTTTTCCAAAACTCTCCCCTCCTTTCCTCTCCAAACTCACAAACAAAGTCTTGGGGTATGATATGATCTCCAACTTTCACCTCTAAGATATAACTACTTCGCCTTTTGCTGAAATCACATTCGATATTATTTGTCTTCTAGTTAGGATGAAGCCATATGCTTCTAAAACTTGTATTTTTATCAAATATACATGACTAACATCCAATCATTTAAATCATGTTAGTATATTTTAGTAGTAGTAGTAGTAGATAATTGGGAAGTAAAAGACTTAAGGCCTAACCCAAAGCCCCTCCAATCCAATTGAGAAGCTACAGGGACTTAAATTGACTTTCGGATCAATAACTTGTAAAAGAAAATTGTTGTTTACACTAAATGATATGTTATCACACGCATGGAAATGACCAAAATACTTATACAGTAGTTAACTACCGTTCGCTCCAAAAAAGAAAATTAAGCACTAAACTGTAGTTAACTACAGTTAGGGGTATTGAATGTCATTTAAATGTGTTTTTTAGCAACTATTGAAGTGGGAAAAGTAATCTTCCTTGTAAAAAACTTTCAAAGCACAAGACCTTCCAAGTGACTTTGGGATTTTAAGGCCCATCCATTTATCACCTCTCTATTGTACCCAACAAAATGTGCTCGCTCCCAACTGAAAATACCAAAATGTCCATGCACATGTTAAGTCACATTGAGTGACTTAACACACACTAGTTATAACTCTGCGTGACTTAAGTCACACACCTCTAGCCGGTGGCGTGAGTTACCTCACGCTACTATGATCGATGGTCTGAGCTCAAGAACACGTTTTTTGGACGGTGGTCAGTTATTTAACCTTGATTTTACACCATTTTTATATGTTTTTTTTACTGCATTTAGTGCATGTAAAACCCATGATACCATTCCCCACTATAAATACCCCTTCAACCTTCACCATCTCCTCACACCATCATCTCACATTCTCTCTTCCTCACTCTCTCCCCCTATAAGTCTCCTTTTTTATAGTCTGTCTTTTTGCCTTTTTGGGGTAAAAAGAGGTCAATCGACTTGGGGTAAAAAGATGTCAACCATTGGGGCAAAACTAAATATGTTTCTTTTTACCCCAAAAACTTTTTACCATGGATAAAAAGAATTTTCTTGGGGTATAAAAAGAACCAGATTTAGATTTACCCCAAGGGTTGGTGTTTTTCAACCCCACGAAGATTGGACTCTTCTTACCCCCAAGGTTTGTCTCTTTTTATCCCAAGGTTGGTCTCTTTTTACCCCAATAATGCAGATTTAGTAAATTCGAATAAAAGTATCAATTATATTAATAAAATGAGACTTTATATGTATTATTTTTGTTCCTTTCTTTTTATTTATATTTGCATTTATTTTATTATTTTGACATCTAAATAATACTCCCTCCGGTCCTATTTATAAGAAAAAATTGACTTTTAAGATTCATTAAGTAATTGATGTATCTTGTCTAGAATATAGACCAAATACATCATTTATACCATGAACCAAAAAAGTCAAATGTTTCTTATAAATATGACCGAAGGAAGTATAATGTCTTTGAATAAAGTTGTGTATTGGTCCTCGTGAGCTTAGCTCAGTTGGTATGGACAATGCATAATATATGCAAGGTCCGGGGTTCGAACCCCGGCCACCACAAAAAAAAGTTGTGTATTGAATAAATTCGATAAAATTTGCGTATTAAATAAATTCGAATAAAGTAGCGTATTTAATAAATTCGAATAAAGTTGCGTATTGAATAAGTTTGATAAAATTTGCGTATTAAATAAATTCAAATAAAGTTGTGTATTTAATAAATTTGATAAATTTGCGTATTAAATAAATTTGAATAAAGTAGCGTATTTAATAAATTCGGATAAAGTTGTGTATTTAATAAATTCGAATAAAGTTGCGTATTGAATAAATTCGATAAAATTTGGGTATTAAATGAATTCAAAATCAATTCAAAAAATACAAAATTGTATTTAGTTTTAATTTCGTCTACGTTACATTACATTCCTCCTAAATATGTGGTATCATTACATTACATTCAGGTAGAGATTTGCAACTTTCGTTGAAAAATCAAAAGAATGAACAGAACACAACACATGGATTTGGGTGATTTGAGAGAGATTTTAGGATTTTAGATGGGAAACGAGGTTCTGCCAGTTCTTAAAACAGCATGCAGCGTGAGTTAAGGAACGCAAATTTAACGTGCAGGGGCATTTTTGTCTTTTCAGTTAGGAATGAGTAAAATGAGTTGGGTAAAGAGCAGAATTCTTGTAGTAGTACATTCTTCTCCTCTCCCTCTCCTACAAAACACCATTTTAAAAAAATCACTCTGCAATGCTTCATTCTCGCCTCACGTGCTTTCTTCCTCTTTGAAACCTGCATTCTTCTCAGAGCTAGGTATACTGCAGTGTTTGGTTTTCTCTTTCTTTATTTCTTTCTTTCTTCATGCTAGATTTTTCCTTTCTTCTTCATTTTTTCTATTCTAGTCTTAAAGCTACGAGCATCTGTATTCTCAAGTGTTTAACACATTTACAAAGCATTTATCCTAACTAATTTGAATTTTAAAGGTTGATAAAGTTTAAATCTTTTTTTTTTTTTAAAAAAGTTTTGATCCTTTTATTTTTTTAAGAAAGTTTCGATCTTTTATGAGTTTAAATAAATATGAGTTTCAATCCTTTATCCTTTTTACTTATGCAAGTTTCAATCTTTATTTTTCTTATTCTAAAGGTTTAAAAAGTTTTTTTGTTTTTGTTTTGTGATACTTTGTATATTTTTTTATGCGATGTGGTTAAATTTTTAGTATTGTTCTGTTTGAGTTTCTTTATTTGTATAGAATGGAAGATGTGAAATTTCAAGAACAACATTTGTAGCTCAGTCTTTCACAATCTTATTCTTGTTTTCACTGTCAAATGCAATACTTCAGATAATATAGTGTGTGTGAGTTGTGATAATATAATATAATATAATATAAAAAGTAAAACTTTGTATCAATGCTTTTTTCTGCTAAATGTTTTTTTTTTTAAAATGACTTATCTAAGTTGGAACTTCTTTTTGTTGTATTGCGAGGTTTTAGATTGGACCTATGGAGGAGGAATCCTTTGAAGATTGGAGAGACAGTGAATACCTAACCCCTGTTAGATCACAGGGATATGGAGGTATTTTTCTTGATCTCTAAACTTTTGTCTACCTGTGACTGTTATTATGGTTTAAAATAGTTAAGTTTACATATGTTGTAAAACTTTCAGAGTGCTGTTTTGCCTGCGCCGTTGTTGAAGTTTTGCACCACAAACATACAAAGAAAAGGACCGGGGCCGTACAAAAGGTAATCTTGTCACCACAAGACTTATGGAACAATTTAGAGAGTGTCCACAAAGAAAAAGATGATAAGGGAGGGTGTAGCATTTTCAAAACTTTAAGCTGGATCAATGAGAATGGCTGTGTTTTAGAATCAGATTGTCCCTATAAAGGAGTGCTTGAACCACCCATACCTCTTGCTGAGCGTCAGGTGTACACTATTTTCTTACTTTTTATTTTTATTTTTATTTAAATCTTTTGCTCAGTAGTATTTTAATCTTTGAGAAATTATTTTTATGTGGTGACAAGATTTTGCACACTGTTAAGAAACACATCA
>Ga0228710_1006049_pt1 | contig 18561 bp, 7 predicted proteins | sample MedpolnodulmetaG_FD_177995 | JGI IMG/M metagenome (GOLD analysis project Ga0228710, IMG submission 177995) | Root nodule microbial communities from Medicago polymorpha collected in Santa Monica, California, United States - pink nodules | ecosystem: Host-associated > Plants > Roots > Nodule...
TGCATATAATTTCTGGGTTGTAAAATGGGGAAGAAACTTAAGAGAGAGAAATAGCAGAGAAGATAAGAAAGTGATAGAGGGGAGAGAAAATCATATGCTGAAAGTGTGTGGTCTGTTTTGATTGAGTGTGGAGAGGTACATGTGCTCTATTGCTGAGGTGGAGCAAATCCAATCCATTGGGTCAATCTCACCATTAAAAAGCACTCCCTCATGTCATGAGGGACCTCTTCACTACCTCATGTTAGACTTCACCAATATTTACATGTAAAGTTGAACATGGTAGAAAGGTTAAAAAAAGTTTTTAAAAAAAGAGAAAATAAAGTAAAAGATCCCACAACAGCCACTGTCAGCATGAGAGAAAGGTTGGAAAAAGTTTAAAAAGAGAAAATAAAGTAAAAGAGAGAGACAGAAAAGTTGAACGACAGCTTTATAACAATATTTAATCCTCGCAACAAGTAGTATTTAAGCCCAACATTGCCATTCATTTGCCACATTGCTAAATCCTTCACACTATCTGCAGGTGCTAAATACATCATATTCTGCTTGGTAATAGAAATTTTGATTGTTTTTCCTTCATGAGTTGTTTTTTCTTTCTTCTCCTTTTGTATGTTCAAAATTTATATGCATCCAATTTCTTGCATCATCTTTGTCTTTATTCTATAGGTCCCCAAAGCCAAATGAGGGACTAGAGGAAACAGCAGCAATGAAGAGCCAGCAATACTTGCATCCTCTTCACATGATTCTAATCCTATCATTAACAATCAACATTTTATGTTTGTCCAAAAAAAATGGTTCATTAACATTAGTTCTACACAATTGTTTTCATATTTTTTTTGTACTTACAGTGATAATCTGTGTTTGAACAGGTCTTTTTCTCCTCTGAGTCATGTGAAAGCAAAGTTGGCAACTCCTTCATCAAAGTTTCCCAATGTGCTTGGCCAACAACTCCTTCAATGCATTCTAATCTCCCAGCTCAAAATCTTGAATGTCTAATTATCTGCACTGATTTCATTTGATAATAGTTGAGTTCTAATCAATGAAAGTAATAATAGAATAGTTTGCTAATAGTTGTATAATCATTTTTCATATATAATAATAGAATATATTGCGACAGTATATTCAATGTTAAATTCACTCATTTTTCATTTAAATAATCAACTTCAAGCCAAATGTTAAATAAGCAGAAATATGAATAGCTTGAGTGTAGTAGTCATAGTGCAATTAATACATATCTTATATTCCATCACAAAAAGTTGATGAAAAACTGAAATAATATCCCCATTCCAGTATTATTTAAACTTCAACAAAATATCATAATTAAAACTCTACTGATATTCTCCCATCCTCACTCAATATTTTTGTTCTATCAATCTTGATTGATTTTTGCCACTCTACTAATCAAACTCAAAGACAAATCAGAATTGATTTTTTCATAATACAATTACACAAGCAAAGGGCGATTTACTTTCATTGACTCGACATTTTATCTGACATATGAATCCTAGACAATAACACAGGAAAAAATTGATGATTCAAACTAAGAGTATTTTCATTTATGTTGTATGCAGACATCCCAAGCAAGATTGTGAATCCCATCCCAACCCAAGATTTGATACGACATAACACAATGAAGACACATGATTCGTAATGACTTATTATAGTTATACCTTAAAATAGCTACACTTTCTACATTATGAGAAAATTATTTTTTAGGTTTTTGGTGTTGTTTAAAAAGCTTAATCATCTTAAAGTTTGTTAGACCTTTTTTTGTTAATTAATCTAAGATCTACAATTACATGCTACTTATATGCTTGAAGATGATTTAAAAAATCAAGCACTAAACTGAGCACTCTAAGTGAAAATAAACTGAGCAATTAAATATTATCCTTTTGGATGTTGAGACCTAAACTGAGCACTCTGTGTGAAAATAAATACAGAATAAAAATTGTGACACAATTGATTCAACAAGTTAAAAATTAGATGCAATGAAATATGATAATTCATTTAAAGAAACCAAAATAATAGAGATTGGTATTATTACCATTTTCAGTGATATAGATAGAAGGATTTAGAAGATAGTTGTGTGATGATTGTTAAAAGGATATTCATTTGGCATCTGTGATTTTGAGGACGTGCTCCCAGGTCCTAAACACTGATTTTTTAGTGAAAGATTAGTGTAAATGTAGAATAGTGATTATTTGTATAGAATAGTGATTGTGCAAAAATTTAGAGAATAGTGATTATATAAGTATAGAATAGTGATGCAAATGGTGATGAAGGGTTTATACAGGGAAGGTATTATTTTAGTAAGGTTTATGTCGGGAAGGCTTTTTCTAATAATAATGCACTCCTTCATTCATGGTGATTGAAAACTAAAAACATTAATTTTAGCATATGCTTCAAGGTGATTTTTTTGACTTACATAAAATGAAGTTTGGACATCAAATAAAAATGATTCATCTAATGTTGAGATCTACGTTGGGGAAGGTAAAATTTGAAACAAAAGAGTTAAACATATCACAAAAAGGGAATTTTTTGGATTAGTGTTCAAAAAAGCCAAATGAGTGAGATTGGTACCAACACAATGTTGCATATTCACATTTGGAACTTGCATCCTCCTTGCCTTGCCTATGCCTGCAAGAAGAACATCTCCACCTCCAATTTCATTGGATGTATCCATTGTTGCTACGTGCTTCATGAACTCATCTGCCAACATCCTAGCAGTCTCTGTGCCCAATCAAAGCTTTCTTTAGACATTCAAACTAGATAAAATAAAAAGGAAACTGATTGGAAAACAGAAACAAACAAAGTCCAGAGGCATTTTCAAAGAAACTAACATGCAATAAAAAAGAAAATGATACGAAAACCAGTTCACCATACAGACATATCAAAATCAAAATTCAATAAAATGTACCCCTGCAATAATTTAAATGAGTTCTAATAAAACTAAATTTTTTAATATATGCCTAATAAAACTAAAAATTTTAATGTATGCGTTAAGGTGATTATTTTAATTGATAAATCTATCAAAAACATCTATGATTATTACCAAGGCAAAAAAACACATATGCCACACTATTATTGTTATGTTCTTTTACATATCTGTTCCAATGCAAACCTCACATAACCAACCATTAAATCATGAAACATCCATGCATTTTCCTATCAGATACTCAGATATTTGCATCACCTAATGGAAAGAGCAGGATTCTAATATTCCAATAAGTCGAAAGTAATAGTTATAAATAAGTCCTATGTGTTAAAAACTAACAGGCACGACTCCAATTCAATAGCATATCAAATAAGTTTGGACTTACAAAAAACTAAAAAGGGTATGCTTCATAGTAATTTAAAACTAAATTAATTTCGATATATGCTTCAAGGTGACTTTTTTACTTACATAAGATAAGTTTGAACATCAAATAAAAATCAATTTCGTGTTGAGATATAAATTGAGGAAGATATAAATTGACGAGGTCTTGGTAAGCAATTTGAAGAAACACATTAAACCATTTTCTCCTGTCCAAAATCCTCAACATATAATTTAAAGATAAACATATCTCATCTTTTTCAACTCTAATTAAATAAATAAATTTTTGAATCACACCTTTTTTGTTTTTGAAAGAGAATAACACCTAACCAAATACATTTGCTCAAAATAAATAAGAACAGTAGGATAAACATGCTATGTGCACAGTCTAATTAACTCCTACTTTTCTACATATCATTAATTTTAATTATAAAAACTTATAAAGTTATAAAAAATACAATTAAAGATTAACGAAATTTTACTGTCTATCGAATATATATATAAAAAAATGTAAATTGAGTATACTCTATAAAAATTAAGCAAAACAAATTATCTAAACTAATAATGGAACAAGGAATGTTACATGAGAAGTTTAAGCCAAAAACTATAAGATCCTACCTCCGTTTAGTACCATCACCGATATAACCAAACCCATTGAAAGATCTAACAGCAACAATGAAAAACAAGAAGAATGAATAAAAAAGAGACATGCAGATCTAATAACATAAAAAAGGGAAAATAATTAGGTTTTACATAGTTTGGTGCGATGATCCTCCATGTATTTTGTAGAGCATAAGGAGAGTATGAAGATATGATGCTTCGTTGATGATAAAATGATGTTTTTGCTCCGAAAACTCTTTCGAAAATGATGACCCAGTTTTTTCATATGTTTTTTTTTATGATTCTGTTCGGATATAAATATAGAGAAAGTCGAGGACATAAAGAAAATGTGGTTATTTTGGTATAAGGAAGCCGATTTCGGCGGTGGTGACGGAGAAGAGGGGTGGTAGCGGCGGTTGGGGGAGAGTGGTAGTGTTTTAGGGTTTGAGGGAGAATGACAAATGAGTGGGAGAGACGATAGACCGGGTTTGATTAGCGATTTTGGGCTTGGCCCAATTATGGTTAGTGGAGGGGGTTGAAAGCTTAAATCGATGGTGTATGTAGCAATGTATCTAAAATTGCATTTTATTGTATTTACTAAAACAAACTCAAACCTGAAGTTTATATAATTAAATTTTCAAAATATCTACAACTTCAAATATATCTCCAAATTTTTATACAAAATATTTTCAAAAATATCTTAAGCCTTAATACCTATACTCGATATCGATCAACATATTGTAACTTTTTTTTTATGTAATGTTGTGGTGGATCGTGAATTAATGTAAAAATTTGTGATGTTGTCGTTGCCGTAATAGTTATTGTTGTAAACTATGAAATGCAAATGCATACATCAATATCGAACACAACATGAACACCGACTTGCTGACACCGATAATAATTTGAGAAATGCAGTAACATAATTTTTGGTGTCGGTGTCGAACACAAACGTATGTCCGGCACCTGGACGGATGTACTGAATCCGAGAAGCGTACGTGCTATTGTAAATCAAATATAAAATTACCCGTGCGTCCGCACACGGGTTTCACTATATTAAATAATATGCTCCAACTGTTGTTGTTGCCTTATCTCAAACTTTTTTTAACTATGCAAAGGTGTGGTTGTTAATATTCGACTCATATCAAATACTTTGATATTGTCCCATTTGTAATTTTTCCTATGTTTGCGTTTTTAAACATTAGTTATGGGCTTAGTATTAATGGCCAGAGTAGGATGTCCCATTTCAACTTGTATTAGAGATTCATCTAAATCTGGGATTGTTCCAATCAATTCACACCTTCTCCGTGTTGTTATTCTCCCTAATCATTCTGATGGAGCACGAAAGAGATGACAAATCTTCTTATCCTTTCAATTAAAGCTATGATAATGTAAATGGATTACAAATTCTTGTTCATTTAATAAAATATGTTGCATCATTAAATTTCGTTGTCTATTCATATTATGTCAGTTATATTTATGTTATTTTAATAAATTTAGTTGAATGTGTGCAAAACGGGTTAAACACAATTTGGATAATATAATCTGAAAACCATCATAACGGGTTTAGATTATATAATTCAAACAATGGTATTTTAGAAATTTCAAAGGGCGAATGAGAAGTGTACCCATCAAATTTTGAATGAATTTTTGTATGATTGTTTAGAATATTATAAGAATCTCTCCGAACCAAATTAGAATTTTTTAACCGGACATGAATTAAATATAATTTTTTAAGCGCCAAAAATATAAAAATTCATATTTAATTCATCCTTTGTAAAAAAAATTAAACGTTTACAAGAGAGAATTCTATAATGTACTAAACATGACTCCCAAAAGAATTCAAAATTTCGAATGATATACATGAGTTGACTTAAAACCAGGGACCAAAAGTAGAGATAAACAATTTTTGAATGACTAAAAGTCGAGGAAAAAATTTAAAGGACTAAAACAAAAAATTGGAATTATTTTAAGATAAATTAAAAATGTTAAAGTGACAATTATTTTAAGACGGATGAAGTATAAGTTACTTATTTATGGTTTTTCCTAAATAATGTTTGACCCAACTTCTCATTTTAAGAATTTCCATTATGCATTTTTAATATTTCGCAACTTTTATGCATGACATGTTCATAGTAGAATCTCTTAAAAAAAGTTCATAGTAGAAATGTTGTTTAAGGTAATGTTTGACCCGACTTATTTTTGACTTTTCTACATTAAAAAAGGAAAAGTCGGGTCACACATATTTCTTGAGAAGCAATTAATATAAAAAGTTGCTCATTTTTTGTGTGTAAAATATTATACAAATTAAGAACTTTTGTTAAAGCTGTTGAAACCTACTTTTAAGAATTCTCGGCAACTTTTTTCTAAGATTTTCCCTTCAAATCCCACTGAGCACATTTTATGTTTCATTTGATTTGATTTTTCTTAAGGCATGCATGTGCTCTACAATTACTGTTTATTGTTTGTTTTTACCATTTTTTTTTTAAATTGCTATAATTTGTTTATGTTAAAAAATAGTTATCTTTTATTAACCGTATTAACAAATTAGTTATAAAAATTATTATTCACAATTTGGCATCCTGATACTTTTTATTGACAATGGTATACTATTTTTTTTTTTTTTAAGGAATGGTATACTATTCATGACGTGCTCTTTTAAAGAAATATTGTGATGTAAATTTATAGGTCCATTGTTTATATATTTAATCAAGATTTTTTTCTTTTGAAAGATAATCAAGAATTATTTATTCAGGCTTTTTAGTATAATTTACATTCTCATAAAATGATCTCTATTTTCTATAATATTTTACTGAACGTTTAAATATGATCATTTATAGGTTTTTAAATTTTATAAAATATTATGTAGTTTAGTAATAGATATAAGGAATTTTTTCTTTCATTTTTAAATATTTTAATAGTTAGATCATAACAAGGCATTTTCAACCAAAAAAGAAAAAAAAAATCATAAAAAAGGTTATCATTTATGAAATATCTTCAAAAATTACTTAAAATCATAATGTATGAATTTTTATAAATCTTATTCACCTCTTTATATATAATATTTTTATAATTTTTGTTTCATTTTCCCCCCAAAAAATGTTTGTTTCATTTTAATTTTTTTTTTGGTCAAGTAGCCTAATGGCTAGATATTCATTTTTTCAAGGTGAATAGTGGGGTGTCTGGGGTTCGAACCCCGACCCCTACATATATAATGCAATGTCTCTGCCAACTGAGTTAAGTTCACGATGACTCATTTTCAAAATATTTATTTATTTATCATAATTTATTATGAAATATGAACTTTCTTAAAATAAATTCATTTTGTTTAAAAAAATTATCAAACACTTTATCATAAAATAGATTTTGAAATAAAAAGCAAAATTTACCAAACAACTTAAACTTAATTTATAAAGCTCATATTTTTAACTTTAAGTTTAAAGTAGCTTTTATGTCTAAAAAAAGTTGGGCCAAACGCACCCAAGTATATAGGTTTATACAGTAATCATCGCTGTGAAATATTTTTCCAAATCTATCTCATGTCTTTTAGCTTGTCTTTTTTATTGTTAGAAAACTAATAATGCAAAAAAAAAGTAAGGACAATACTTATATATTGTGTGTTAGGCACAGTTCATCCTATTCTGTACATAACATTCTAAACTATGTTGTTTTGACCATGTAAGATGCAACGGTTGAGAAATTAGTTTTTGGCGGTTTTGTTGTATTCACGCTCAAAACCAAATGTACTGTACCTAATTAGTGTATTTTCCAAAAAGTAATTAGTGTATTTTTTTGGGCTTTGTTTGAATAAACAACTTAATAATTAACTGTATATTGCATAAGTGTTTATCCTATGTGTTATTAGAGATTAGCTTCTTAAGAGTTATTAATAGTTAATTCAATTTATCAATAATATTTGCTCATTAGTTTTCTACGCATTTCCGTCGTCTATAAGTTTTATCATGAATTGTAATATTTATGCTTATATATAAACTATGGGTCTGATTGAATTTGTTTATTAAACGTTATCTACTATGATAAGTAATTGTGAGACTTTTGAAAGAGCTTACGGAAACAACTTATGATATGTTCATAAGTTGTTTTCGACTTATATTTATAATATCTCTAGGAAAGCCCAACTTAAGAGCGAAGATCATTAACAAATGCTGATTTTTTGGTGGAAGATTACAATAAGAAAAAAAATGTGTAAGAAAATGGATGGAAACAGGAGAAGAATGAAATATGAAATGTAGTTGGGCAACATAGGGTGAAGTCGTAGACATTTATGAGAGTTTCATCGTGATCAAAGACGGTTATGAAGACACCATAAAGATCGAGGTGCTCAAAGACGACGACGAAGACAAAAATCACCATGTGATATTTGATTACCTTTTAGTGATGGAGGTGCTCCAAAGAATCCAAAAATGTTCTTCTTCCAAATCTGAATCTATATAATAGTATTATTGAGCATCATCGATGTCATTTCTAGAAACATGCTATAAATTTGAAGCTCTAGAACCATAGGCTCGTGATACCCGATTTAAAATCACATGAAGAACATATAAAGATTCATCTCATATGTAAAACAAGCTTGAAAGTTTAATAGAGATAAAAACTCATCAGAATACCTTAGTAACCGCCCTCTCCTTTAAACTAAATACGTATATAATGTTGTTTAAGTATTTGATTATAATGATAAGATAAAGTAATTAGCATAATGTACAATTTTGGGTTGTACTTGTACTTGCAAGTTAAGGAATTAGAATAAATTGAAAGATCATCTTAAAAGTCATCATCTTTACCGTGATAAAAATACATATTTAATCTAAAAATATCCAAAAAGGGAAAAGATACAGATCCATGGAAATTATATTATTTCACTCAATCACTAACCGCCCAACCGTTATTTTAATTTTAATTACATAGAGCAACTGACAATCTTCCACATGTGACAACATAGTGAAATTCCACATTTATCCCTCACTCACCCACTCATTCACTTCCATTTGAAACAAACTAGCTTCCTCTACCTCTCATTCATTCTTTCGTTTTCCCCTGCAACAATCAATCTTCTTTTCTGGTACGTCAAAACTGAAAACTTTTCATTTTCATTTCCATTTTTATTATAATATAGATCAAATCAAATCAATACGCATATTTAAGGGTTCTGTTTTATTCAAATCATATATTGCAATATATTCTTTTACGTTCTTTTTCATTCTTTACTTTTCGCTACTTTTTTGCATGACATGTACGTTCATAGAATCGCTTTTAGCATTAACACTATCATAAAATAAGTGCTGATATATAAACTATGTGATCGCTTGGATTATCTTATTTGAGCTTATTTTTAGCAGAGCTTATGGAAATCGATGTTTGTAAGCTATTTCACCTTATCTGCAGATAGATTATGAAAACAGCTTAGTTTAAACAAACAGTAATTTGACTTTGTTTAATCTTTTGTTATAGAAAAAGCTTATTTATAAGCACTTATATGATAAGTGCTAATCTTATAATAATCGTTCATTTAAGTTGTTTATCCAAAAGTTTTCATATATGCTATAGCTGTTTCCCTAAGTTATTTTGAGAACATGTGAAAATAAGCTGAAAACAGTTTATGAACATGTCATAAGCTGTTTCTCTAAATTTTAATATAAAAAAACATTTATTCATATACATGTAAAATTAAGTTTTTGCTTGTAATATTTTTTTTCCTTTCAGTTTTTGCATAGTTGGTTATTGTTGATATTTATTTCATCACGGTTTCAAATCTTATTCTCAGAATATGCTGTGTAATATTCCTGATTCCTTTTTGATTCTGTTCTCTCTGTTGTGTTACTTTTAGTAACGTGCGTATATGCTTCAGGACAAATAGGGTTATGTTTATGAGAAACACATGTAGACTCCTTTGTATGGTCTTGCTTTTCAGAATCTATTCATAGGGTCCTTCCAAATGATTGGGAATTTATGCTTAAATTGCAATTCTTAGTTACTTTGTAACTTTGCTTTAGGTATAAAGATTGATGGATCAAACTTTTTTTTAACCATATGGTTCATAGAGAAAACGAATCCTAGTAATCTAAAATTCGGCCGAGAGACAAATAAAGTTTTGTCAAATATTGTTTTAGTCAATGATCAAACTCAGATCCTCCGAATTAATTTGACCTTAACTGAAGTTCATTAACCACTTAAATTCAACCACTTGGCCTGTTGCTCAAACTTCTTCATGCTTGCTTTGGATTATAATTTGAGAATCTATCACTTAACACCATTTAGGTTCCTTGAAATATTCTTACGTTTATGTGGTAAAAAATTCCGATAGGATTATTCTCGAAATTAGGAATCACTACTTGATTTTTGTGATTTTTTTCTCTTCTATTTAACTAATCTATTCTTGTGTTGCATAATTGTGTGCAGTTTTTTTTTCTTTTTCATTAGACTGGTTTAGTAACAACTTCATCAATTGCATTTTTTTTTGTAACTGCAGTTATGGATACTGCACCTGGTCAAAGTCTCTATCCATTACACCATAGCAAAACTATTCACCTGGTTTGTGGAAAATTTATATTTGAAGCAGATTTGTATTTTCTTTATCATACAAAAAATTGTGCATTTTAATGTGGTATGAAATCGAAAGCCTTACTCACCTCTGATTTTATATATGGACTAGAGTTAACCACTTATCATTCTCTGAATGACATAATAAGATAAACTTCTATGTGATCAATGAGATTAGGACAGCATTAAGGACAAAAGTTCGCGAAATAATTCCAGGGACTTGGCATTCTTTTCATTACATAAGTTAATACAAGTATACAACAACAACAACAACCAAGCCTTATCCCACTAAGTGGGGTTGGCTACATGAATCAAACGACGCCATAGTGTTCTATCAAAAACCACGTTTTTCTCCAAGTCATTTATCTCTAGATCCTTCCTAATAGTAGTGTTTTAAAAATCAAACGAGATTATTCAACCAGTTGAACCTTGAACCGGCCTTTATTACGGTTCAAATATTATTGGCAGTACAATTGCAGCTTTGTTCCGATTTAAGCGCTTTAAGGAAGTTGAACCATGACCTAGAGGTCTCGCCGGTTCAATGTCTGACTCGGCTGTTAAGAGATTGATTGATAGCTTGTGTGTTGAAGTAGTTATATTCTGGTTCTTGAGACCATTTATGATTTTCTATATTTTTTATAGCACTAATGTATTTTATGAACTTGTATACAGGTTAGGCATGCTCAAGGAGTTCATAATGTAGAAGGAGAAAAGAACCATGATGCTTACTTATCTTATGATTTTTTTGATGCAAACCTAACTCCTCTTGGCTGGCAGCAGGTAGTTGCTGTTCCAATTCTTTTGAATGTCAGGTTGTCAAGTATTTCTGAATGGTTTTTGTATTGTGTGGAGTTCCTCTCTGAAGTGATCACATTGACATTAGGATATTGTTATAGAGATTGGTATTGTTATTCTGTCCTGGTATTCCATAATCCAATTTCTCATGAAATAATTGTCAATAACAATCTTGTTCTGCATACATCTATCTCTCTTGCTAGTTTTTCCAGCTCAATATAGCACTGACATTTCATATTGGAGTTCTGTCCGGTGTCTCATATATGTCAATGTCTGACTTCGATACATGTGGTTATATTCAAATATTTCCATTTTTTAAAATTATTATCAGCGATGACATGTCAGTGTCATGTCTGTGTCGGTGATTCATGTGTCAATTTTATGTTCTTTAAATGTCATGGTGAATCGCTTATACTTTGAGGCTCTATAACAGGTTGAAAATCTGCAAAAGCATGCGAAGGCTATTGGACTTCCCAAAAAAATTGAACTAGTTGTGGTTTCCCCATTGTTAAGGTATTTATTGCAATTTATGAATTTCGCCAAATCATGTATATGTCTCACTTTGTTATTTTACTTCTTTTCTTGTTTATTCATGTGATGGGATACAAGGATTGGATATAAAGTCAGAGTTGGTAAGCCAGAGTTGGTTAGAAACTTGAGAAAGTAATAGAAAAGAGAGATAAGAGATAAAAAAAAATTATCATATCAGAATTTGATAATTCAGATTTTAATCTATCTAAACTAAAACATAGGTTCAAACTATTAACCCTAACTCCTAAGAAACTTTCTAAACTTCCTTACAATAAGTTCAGTCAGGTTGAATTAGTACCTTGGTGGGGATGACTGCTAGTTGCCGAGTGATTGTAATAAATGGCGTACACATAATTTCTTCATCTGTATTCTTATTGTATTATACAAATTTTCTATCATTTCCCACATGCTTGGTTTGATTAAGCTGTAATGGATTTTAACCAACACTTTTTGCAGTCTTATTATCACATATAGCTTCATTGTTAAGTTGATAGGAAAACTCCATTTCTTCAATATATCTTTTTAGCCACCGTAGTTTGCACGCTCCATGAATCATAGTTCTATATTCAACATAAAACATTGTTCCTTCCAAGTTCCAGCCACATTTTGTTTTTAACTTTGATATGTGACCAAATTTCACCACATAAATGAGCAATATCCTGATGTTAATATATGGTGCATGACTAATCCAGTCCAATCAGCATCAACGTAGTTTTCATTAGTTTATTGTCCAATTTTATTTTTTATTTTAAAAAAAAAAAAGAACAGATATTTACCTGGTGCATTATTCAAGAATCTCAAGATTCAATACAGTACCTCAAAGAGTTCTGTTAGGGATACGGACGAGAGATCAGTAAAATTCTATTCTAGAAGGAATAAGACAACCAACAAATAATTGTATAGAGAATGGGAAGATAAGAGATAAGGGGGAGACTAGGATAGAGGGTTACTCAATTCTTATAAGTAAGAATTATAATTAGTTGTAGTCAACATTTTCCTTTGAAGGGCAGATTATACTCCTGCAACTTTGACGGTTGAGTTATACAATATAAATATTCTCCTTGATTCCTCGCGCTATATTGCCTAATACCATGTGCCACCTCCCACGTGTTGAGAGAGTTGGTAACATAACTCTTTTCGAAGAAAAGAACGTGAGTTCTATTCTTAAAGTCATCCTGTTGGGAGGCAACTTAACTGTGCCAAAAAACTGAACGTTCCGCAGCTGACTTGAGAATTAACCTCATAATAGGCCCAAAAGAGCTAAGTGGTAGTATGTAGAGATACTCTATGGAGCCTACTGACAGTCAAAGAAGCTAATTGCAGTAGATTTGAATGAAAAAAGGTTATGTGGCACTAGGCACATTAATCCCTGTTTTGATAAACAGCTTAACTAAGCTCTTATAGCATAAGCGATTATGACTTAAGTGGTTATGTATAGGTTATTTCTATAACAAAATATGAAATAAAATCAAATTATTTTCATATTAGCTACAAACTATTTTTATAAGCTATTCTGGAGAACTTGTAGAAATAAGCTGTAAATAACTTATGGACATGTCATAAACTATTTTTTAATCTCCCAAACCAGTCATACAGTTGATTCTAAAAACCAACTGGAAATAACATCGAGTAGCCTACCGTGTGTGTAATACGTGGGCTATCTAGTATCAGTATTGATATTGAGATGGAATTTGACCTTTTAGTTAGTGGTAAGAATCATTTGCACTCCATCTTGAGGAGTATTAGTTATGATATTGATGCTATGTTTATTACTTTTACATTTGGTCAGCAAATGAGAGTGCTTCCGTATTTGGGGCTATCAAAAGCTAAAATTCAAACTATTGCATTGCAGGACAATGCAAACGGCTGTTGGAGTCTTTGGTGGGGAAGCAAACACTGATGGAGTTAGTGTACCTCCTCTGATGATTGAAAATGTGGGACACAGTGATCATCCTGCAGTTTCTAGTCTTAACTGCCCACCATTCGTTGCAGTAGAGCTTTGCCGAGAGCAAATGGTATGATAAAAAAATGTGCCACATCATGAGTAATGTGTAGCTTTGGTCTTTGGAGTTTGGATAATTGAATCAACTAGTTTACAGCCATTTTTCCTTTCTTTAGAGTTTGGATGATTGAATCAACTAGTTTACAACAATCATTCCCTTGGTTTCTTAAATTTTCCTATCGACTAGTACATCTTCAAGATAACAGAATTTTTTACTGGCCTTCCTATAACTTATAACATTTGGAACACCGACACAGACAATACACTGGACACGACTCTAGTAATAATTTGAGAAAACAAATGAATTGAATGGAATTACATGTGTCGGTATAAAAGACTGCCATGTGTGTCAGACACCAGAACGCCTTCTATCGGAGGAGTCCATAGGACAAAGTTTATACCATAATTCTTTACCTCCCTTCCTATTTTTTTAAAATGCCATTTGCTATAGAAATCAGAATACTTATGTCCAAGGCTTTCTTTTGTAATCCAGGGACTCCATCCATGTGATAAGAGAAGAACTGTCAGCGAGTACCAACACATGTTTCCAGGAATTGATTTTTCATTGGTTAGTGATATTTTGGTTATTTCTCACCTCATGATATGGTCTAGCTGCGGTTACTGTAATTAAGTTTGTTCTGATACACTATTGCTACAAAAATATTTAAAATTTGGTTGAATTTGACTTGTGCTAAAAATCTTTTTAGATTGAAACTGACGACGACACTTGGTGGACACCTGAAAGAGAGAAGAAAGAAGAAGTTACTGGTAGAGGACTCAAGTTTTTGGAATGGTGAGTGTGATTAAATTATTTTATTAAAGCATCACTACAATTCTCTTAAGTTAGGATTGCATATGTTTTTATTTGTGATTTTGAAATGCATCTAAAGAGTTTGTTTCTTGCATTTGTGACACTTGAATATCTTCTGGACAATTTGTTGCAAGTGTATAACCAAAGATCTGATATCTTTTTCCTCAAATTTATTTATTGGTTTGGTTCAGGTTGTGTACACGTAAAGAGAAGGAGATAGCTGTTGTTACACACAGCAGTTTTCTGTTTAATACCCTTGGTGCTTTTGGAAATGACTGTCACCCAAATATTAAGACTGAAATGTGTGCACAGTAAGTATCTCTCCTGAAAGTTTTACTAATCTTGTTTATGAACAGCATATTCTAGCATTGATATATGTGGGAAGTGCTTCTCTCAAAATGTTTAGTTCTATATCAATCCTTATGAAAAAAATATAGGAGATGTGTTAAAAGAAAAGAATAAAAATTACTTCCTTGACTTCTTTGTTTGATCTACTTTTGAATTCTAAAAATAGGAAAATTCTTCCTTCAAGAAAAAATAGGAAAATTCTTACTCAACGGATATGTAGCATAGAAGAAAAAAAAAAATCATTTTAGAGTAGATATTTGCTTGCATGCATATGCCCTATATGTGTTACACTTTCATTGGACAAATTGATAAAATTTTGGTTTTCATGTTTGACAGCTTTGCTAATTGTGAACTACGTTCCATGGTTATTGTGGATAAAGGGTAAGCATTTTATTTGAATAACATATGATACACTTTGATTCAAACTTATGCAGAAAATTCATGTGATTTATATATACATTTGCAGTATGATTGGATCAAATATTTCAACTACCAATTATCCTGGCAAAATTCCTCATGGTCCGGATCTTCCCAGTGATGCTACTGACTAGAGAAACAATAATTCAAGGAATGGGCTGACCAAATAATTGTTCCTTTCATTGATAGTCGGTCGTATGAAACAGTCATGGAATTTTCTTATGTACAATGCAATGATTGATTTCTTAGTCGCATTTCAGTCAAAGATTTTTTATTTTTCAGGAAAAATTATGTCGGTAAGAAGAATTTTAAAATTCCTTATACGAGGAGGGTATAAGAAAATAAATTAGCAAAATATGTAGGTGACAAATTTTGAGATGAAAAGATGGAAGTTTTCTTTCCACTTTATTATATGGCATTATAAACCAATTCATATTCTTACCGGTGTATCTTATCCGCGTTGTTCTGGTTAGACATGTATAACATTTTGTTTGTGTTATACTTTTAACTTTTTTTGTTTTGGTTGATTATACATGCCTAAAATTGAATGATAATTTACATTTGACTATCCAATTCATACTTTTTCTTTCAATTGAATGCTAATTTTCATTTTAAATCAAATGTAATTCTTAAATCATCCAAAACAAAACAAAAATATAAAATAATTATATTTTTATTTTTAATTAAAAGTATAGTAATAAAAATATGAAATGATATAATTTCATCCGAAATTTCATGTTTTTGTGCACTTTATAGGGAAGAGGGTTGAAGGGTGTTTTTAGGAGGCTCGATTGCGATACTTTTGGGCGAAGGTTAGGGATATATACACATGGTTGATCTTCTTCATAAAAAACTTGTGATCTACTTGCAATAGGAAGATGACTACAAAGATGCAAGTTTTTAAAATTGGGATTTTGCTTCAGATTGAAATGAAATAGAAAAATAAAAAATCGTAAAATTGTCATCGAAATCGAAGGATTTTACTCAACTACTTTTGTAGAATCAATATAGGATAGCAAAATCGAAAATCAAAATCAAAATCGATGGATCCTACCAAAACAAAAATAATGTTAAATACATGTTTTAAATTGCATATAATCATAAATAACTCGAGGTTTCAAATCTACAAAATACTTATATATAAATGACTTAAAGCCTATATTCTTTAGTATTCATAATAATGCTAAATAACCTAGACAAAATACTTAAAGGCAATCAAAGCTTGATGACAATGATTGAAAAAGGAATTAAAGGAAACAATGATGATTGAAGACAAAATGGAAGGAACAAATATGGTTAGTTTTGGTCCATTTTGAATGGAATCGCACGGTGTAGGGGCACGCTGACGGTGAAAATATGAAAGAAAAAAAAATTTGGTTTAGCTAATTTATGGAACCGGGCTAATAAATTAGCTCTGAAGAGATTCTTGGATTGTCAGAAGGAGGCAGCGAGGGCACAATCTCGTCAGTTAACCAAGAACTGAGACATCAGGCGCCAACTGCCGAAGCCCCTGCCCCTTACCCCATAACGTGTGAAAATTATGAACGTTGTTTTTTTATGGATTTTTTTTTTATTAAAAGTAAAAATATAAATGTTTTTTGCTTTTAAAGTATAAGAAATCAAACTAACCATGATTATCTATTTCAATGACACCAACAATATAACAAAAAAAAACAGAATCTAAACTCTCTTTTTTTATGACACAAACAACGATCTTTATTATAGAAAAAGTTGTTTAAGGATATAATTGAGATAATAAAAAAGTAAATATAAACATATTCATCTAGTTTGTTACGCTTTTTAAAGTATAAAGAAAAAAAAACTGCACACACACATATGTATATATATATATATATATATATATATATATATATATATATATATATATTTTATTTATTACACTTTTATTGTAATATTTAAATTTACTCTTATCTATCACACACCCCTTAAGTAGAAATTTAAAATTCAAATTCATTCTATATTTGTGAAAGTATGGGCTTTTCTACATGGATCTATATATTACAAAAAGATACTATGATTAAGATAAAAGAATTTATCAATGAAATGAATAATCAACTTATATGAATTTTTTAATACAAACAACTTATAGAGAAACATGATTAACATTCAAATCTAGATCACGTTGTTGAAAAACTGTGATAATTTCATCATCACTCACAACAAACTTTTGTAGTCTTTTATTCGTATGAAACAATCAAACATCTGAAAAAACCGAAATAAATTGATTCAATACAGTAAAAATAAAATTGAACGAAAAAATAAGACAAATAAACAAATATGGATATAAGAATCAAACACAACGTATTATTTTTTGAATGGCAGAATCAAACACAACATAAGTCATAACAAACATAAGAAGTTGACATGTTACATTATAATTGGTTTAAATAGTAAAATGTAATGATTTAATAAAATTTGATCGGTAACTCAAATATGTATAATTATAGTTGAAAACAATTAGTTGCGTAAAATTAAAAATTTGAATTATATATTTTTTCTTAAATTAAAATAATCACTAAAATAACTCAAAATATATTATAATTTATTTTTTTGTTTAAATTAGATATATGCTTTTTATTGTGACTTTTTAAATACCCTGCAAATATTAGCTATATGCTTTTTTCAAATACTCGTAGTACGTATGAATTTTAGCTATATGTTTTTTTGGGGGAAAATGCTATGTAGTACGGACATATTGCGTAAGAATTTGCACGGACGCGTGAAAACAACATATTTGCATGCGCTGCAGTTCTATCCTGTCCAGAAAAATGATGTCATAATTGTAATTTCAATAAAATAGGAATGGTGGCCCACATATCATACTTATATCTAATCCTACTTAAAATTGCTAATGACTTTGCAAAACCTAAACCTAAGTTTTTTAGGCGCCAATCAAGCATGGCCGTTTGATCAAATCATTTGGCTAAGCATTCATCTCATCTTTTGATCTAATCTAACTTTGCACTTTCAGTTTCCACATGCCTTATACGTTAAACGTTCTTGGTTGTGGCCTTCCCCCTTTCAGGATTGCATTTAATGTTGTTATTGTTTCCAAAGCTTTTGTGTTATACCAATGTATAGTTATTATATCCATGATACATGATGAATCTGAACGTGTATATATACAATGGAATCACATCACTCATATCTCATTCTTTTTCAAATTCCATC
>Ga0228710_1006051_pt1 | contig 18558 bp, 13 predicted proteins | sample MedpolnodulmetaG_FD_177995 | JGI IMG/M metagenome (GOLD analysis project Ga0228710, IMG submission 177995) | Root nodule microbial communities from Medicago polymorpha collected in Santa Monica, California, United States - pink nodules | ecosystem: Host-associated > Plants > Roots > Nodule...
AATCTTTTGAATATTTGTTCCTGAAATATAATAACTTGCAATTGAAGTAAAATAGTTCTAGAAGGAAATAAAAACATATTAAATCTAATTAAAATAAACTTAAATATTAAATAAAAGACACTAATTATTGACTCATCACTGATGTAAATCAATAAATGATATATACAGTCTCTAGGAAGGATATACGTACACCCCTTTGTGAAGGTGGATTAGATGTTAAGGACCTTTAGCTATTAACAAGGCTACTCTTCTCCACCTTTGTTGGAAATTGATAACATCTGATGAACATGTAGGTGAGAAAAACACAAGAAGGAGGGTTGAATTGTGTTTACTTTTTCTTCGTTTTCTTCTACTGAAGTCACTGATCAGAAGCAGATAGAGTTTAGCTTTTGAAGTGATAATCAGAATCTAAATGCAGCGGATAAAAGAGAGACAGAGAGAGAGAAGAAGAAAGACACAAAGAAATTATACAGGTTCCTTCCACAAACCGGAAGTAGTCCTGTCCCCCTTGCACTACCAAGGAGAGTCCACTAAGAATGTAATATCTGATTACAACTGCTCAATGCTACAACTAGCAAGAGACTTCAAATTACTCAAGCACAACTGCAAGAGATTTCCTATGCTCTTGAGCACAGTCAAGAGACTTCCAATGCTCAAGCACAACTGCAAGAGAATTCTATTGCTCAAGCACACAAGCAAGAGACTTCTAATCAAACAGAATTACAAAAAAGATTGTTTGAGTTTGAACACTTGATATACAATCAGTGGTGTTCACAATACAAATCAGATACAAAATCTTAAGACTCTAGAATTTCTAAAATATGAACTTTGATAAGAAATTCTAAGTGACTTTAGATGCAAAACAATATCAACAGAGTTTGGCACTTGTGAATTGTTGTATGAGTCTTGTTTTTGTGTGTTTCTGCATATCCAACCAGCAGGTCTTCACTCTTTTATATAGAGGTGTGAAAGATACGTTGGAAATTGCCAGCACATTAAAAAGAGTCGTTTGAAGCTTGATCAAAATCACCAATGATCTTTTGCCTGATATGGTTATTGTCCTATGTAGGATCAATTTCAAATGCATTTCTAGTCTGAAGGAACATTGCTGCAGACATAGCTGTTATTCTTCTCTTGATGCAGAGACACAAACATTGAATGTTTTCAAATTCTTTCATAGTGGAGAAGGTGGTTGCACAGTTCGTACAATTTTCCTTTGTCAACACTCTTTAGAGAACAAGCATTGAATGTTTTCAAATTCTTTCAAGTCGGCCGTTGCTTCACTCTTTCAGTCTTCTGCAATGCTGGACGAGATACAATCCATTGAACACCCTCTGAAGCTTTAAGTCTCTCATCTTCTGATGAACTTCAGCTTCTGGTGATATTGCTTCTAATGAGATGCTTCTGATGAACTTGCTTTTGATGACGTCATCACTTCAGGAGCACTTGACTTCAGAATCACTTTTCTTCAGATGCTTCAAGCTTCCTTTTTGTTGATTCCTTTGCTCTCTTTTGTTCTTTCAGAACCTTATAAGATATGAAAATTTTGTCTATGATCTTGTACACTTGAACAAATATTAGCATATCCAATTGACAATTTTTAATACCTTGTTATCATCAAAACTCTAAAGGGTAATAAGCGTTAAACACATTTTGTTCCAACAATCTCCCCATTTTTGATGATGACAAACACTAGTATTTAAAATGTTCAATTGTTGTTAATCTAATTAACAAGATGACTTTAAGGGTATGAGGTTTGTAAGCTCCCCCTGAGTCTAATAGTACTTTAAGGTGAGGTTTGTAAACTCCCCCCTGAGTTCTATCCATGTTAATTAAATTCAGCATTTAAAAACGAAATAACACTCAGAATAATCTCACATTAATAGACTAAGAGATAAGAAGAAGGTCCTATTAATTTAACTTGATTAAAATTAAATCAATGGGGCTTAGAGTCTATAAATATTATATATCTACTCCCCCTTGTCCCCCTTGCACTTCCAAGAAGAGTTCACTAAAAATGTAATATCTGATTACAATTGCTCACTGCTAAAACTAGCAAGAGACTTCAAATTACTCAAGCACAACTGCAAGAGATTTCCTATTCTCAAGAACTTAATCAAGAGACTTCCTATGCTCAAGCACAACTGCAAGAGACTTCCTATGCTCAAGAACTTAATTAAGAGACTTCTATTCAAACAGAATTACAAAGAAAATTGTTTGAGGTTGAACACTTGATTTACAATCAGTGGTGTTCACAATACAAATCAGATACAAACTCTTTAAGACTCTAGAATTTCTAAGATATGAAAGTTGTTAAGAAATTCTAAGTCAACTTTGATGTGAAACAATTTCAGTAGAGTTTTGGCACTTGTTAATTGTTGTGTGAGTCTTAGAATTCTCTATTTCTTCACTCCTTTATATAGAGGTGTGAAAGAGACGTTGTATAATGTCAACACATCAAAAAGAGTTGTTTGAAGCTTGATCAAATCACTAATGATCTGTTTCCTGGTTTGGTTATTGTCCTATGAAGGATCAATTTCAAATCCATTCCCAGTCAGGAGGAACACCGTTGCAGGCACAACTGTTGTTCTTGTACTAGCAGACATAAAATTAGAATAGTGGAGATAGTGGTTGTACACTTCGTACAATTGTCCTTTATCAACTCTCTCCAAAGAATAAGCATCCAAAGCCTTCAAATCCTTTTGAATTAGCCGTTGCTTCATGTTTCTAGTCTTGTCTGATGATAGGCGTGATTAAATCATCATTTGAACAACATCTGAAAAGCTTCAGTCTTTTAGCTTCTAATGATCTTCAGAATTTCTGATGACGTCAGCTTCTGGTGAACTGCTTCTGAAGAGGTGCTTCTGATGATGTCAGCTTCTTCAGAACCGCTTGTCTTCAGAACCTCTTTCTTGCAACACAAGGTTCCTTCTTGTTGATTCCATTGCTCTTATTTGTTCTTCCAAAACCTTTACTTAATTCAAAGCATTGAGAAAAATTTTGTCTATGGTCCTGCATACTTGAACAAATATTAGCATATCCAATTGACACTTTTAATACCTTGTTATCATCAAAACTCAAAGGGTAATGTTAAACACATTTTGTTCCAACAGAACTCCTAAAGGCCTTAGAAAGTTTTAAGGTCAACATTCCAATTTGGTAAATGTTTGAAGAAAACCCTTGCTGCATTCAATTTCTTCAAGACATCCTGAAACTTGAGAAGAAGTTGTCGGATGAAGAGTTTATTGCTCTAACAAAAAACTGTTGTGTTGTTTGTAACATGCAAGTTCCTAAGAAAGAAGAAGATCCAAGATGTTTCAATGTGCATGTGAAGGTATAAAACTTCTATGTAGGAGAAGCTTTATACGATCTATAAGCTGCTGGAAACCTCATGCCATACGCCACATTCAAGAAGATAGGAGGATTATAGGTAAAAGCTTTCTTTATGGATGTTGGTCTTGAAAATGGAACTATAACAAAACCTTTAGGCATGGTGAGAGACATAAAGATAAACATTGAAGGATTTGAATTTGAGATCGATGTTATTGTCTCTAACGACAATGAAGGTCAAGACTGCCCGCTATTTCTAGGAAGATCATTCATGGCAACTTCTAAGTCTATAGTGGACTTAAAGCTTAAGGAAGTGTTCATAAGGTTCAATGTCTATTATCAATGCTACAAGGTAACTCCACCACCTGAAGTATACAATTTGGCTAGAGAAGTAGCAGACGACTAGGAAGCCTTCAAGGCCCTCATAGAAGAAACGTCATATGAGTCAGAACTTGAAGAAGAATACCTTCATGAAGATTGGTGGACATATGAAGAAGATGAAGGAGATAAGGAAGATGAAGACAAGGATCCTGAAAGGTTGGGAATCCCAAGCTCACCTTAGATAAATGTGTCAAGCTCAAGATGCTAAACAAGTGTTGAATGGGAGGTAGCCCATCTTTTTATTTTTGATGTCACTGAATAAGAGGAAACCCATATATTTATTTTTCAATTATTTCAATTTCATTTTACATTGCATTCCATCTAACAATTATTTCTTTTATTGTTTGCGAACTCGTGACTAGGTGCGTTGTATTTACATGAATTGCATAACCTTTCCTTTTTGGAAAAAAAAACTCAAAATTTTTGATTTAGTATCGGAGAATTATTCCAACCATAAACAACAGAGAGCTAGCTTACTTCTGAAGTTCATGAGTACGATAACTTTTAGGACTTGCTGCGGAAGATACTCATAAATATTCACCATTACAATTATGTATAGCATAACTGCTAAGATTTTGAGCCAAATATATATTCCATTATTTCTACTATCTTTATATTTGTGTGTTCCATGTGGATTGTGATTTTTGCTCAAAATTGTGTTCGCTCTTTACGATCTATCAGTTGTATTATCATACACACGAGGCACTTGTTTTGGTACCTTGACCCTTTTAAGCCACCGTTTAATATTACTATAGCCTTTATGAAACCACATTGTGCCTCCATGCAAATTTTATTTCCTCGTTTCTTATGTGACAAATTTTGAACCCTATAATGATACATATGTTTGATTTCTTTTTGAGTTAGATTGATTAGTGAAATACTTGTCATGGTTTGAAATTAAGTTTGGGGTTTCTCTTTGGAGTTAGCAACATCTTATGTTTGGGGTTGTAACACCTTAAACCCTTAATGTGATAAATCACACGAATAATACAATCATTCAAGGAATTTAGATGTTACATCTTCAATTAATCCAAAACATGCATAAATAATTTTTCAAAACTCACATCGGAATGAAATCATACCATCTCATCAACAAATAATAAAATATCCAAAATAGCCATGTCACATGTATCATAATACATCACCAAATGTAAATCTCAAATCTCAACATACTGAGTGATAATCTCATCAAAACATGGAAAATAAATGATAAAGAAAGACACCCTAATCAGAGCCCTAGAACTAGACTCCAAGCATAAAAGGAAATGAGGTAGCTCCGAAGCAAGCCTCAAGTCGTCTACTCATCCATACGAATAAGGTAGGCGGTCAACAAAACGACCATTGGCGGTTAGTTTATATTCCACAAATATATATATATATATATATATATATATAATATATATATATATATATATATATAAGGTAAAACAACATACTCATCTTCAATGATCAATTATACACTTAATTAAATATTTCACAATGAAATTCCACATTAGCATTATTCATCAAGCTTACAAGCACATTCAAGTAATGCATACAAATTCACATGTTCCAAATATTCACAATATTCACCAAGTTTCACCAATGCACATAATCACAAATTCACATAGTCAAGTATGACACAACTCGCCAACTATCAAGTGCATGCAATGTTCTAGACTCTTCTAGATGCATGTGGTACCAATTGGATTCCGGAGATAATTTTACCGTTTGAATCCGCCAACGTAATAACCACCTACAATTACGTTCTTCACCATAACCAACATCATTCCTTACGGAAAGCGTTCTTCACCATAGATTCGATATGACTATGAATACATGAATACATGGACATTTCACGTAAAGACTCGACAATGCACAATCACCAATTCTATATTATACAATCCACATCATCATATAATATATTCACCAAATTCACCATTGCATTATCAAGCATTTACATCCATACAATTCAACAAGTCATAAATCAGCAAAGATTCATCATCATGTTTATCATCAACATTTATCACCATAAGTAAAATACAATCGTCTCACAAAACACAATTTTCATAAAAGACGACTTATAACTACATCATGATAATCAACATATCCAAACACCCAACAATCATTATTTCACTCTTATTTCATCATATTATCATGTATCTAAATCCATTTGCAAGTTTTGAAATCATTAAACCCAATTTCGGTAAAGTTCGTCTATTTTTCAAAAACCGTATATTTCCACTCTTATCTACAAAATAGAGTTGCATGTTCTTACATACTATTAAAAACATCCCTACGTATCATCTAACATCTAGGATAATCAATCATGGCATTTTGGCTTCACAAAGTTCGTTTATTTTCTCAAAAACTCAAAGTTTGTCTCATTTTTAACTTGTTTCAAAACCAATTTCAATCCTAATGAACACCTATGTTTAAACACCCTTAGAAGTCCAATTATACATTAATACATTAGGTTTAGATGTTTGGGAACCATTGGTACACTTAAAAATACACAAAAAAGCGAGGAAAAAAACGAGGTTTTTGGGCACATATGGGCTGGCATGGTCGTGCCATCCTTAGAATAATGACATGCACGACCCGTGCAAAGGGGCGCATGGTCGTGCTACTTCTGCAGGTGAGCGGAAATGCGTTTTCCCGTGTAAAAATCTGTTTTCAAGTCCAATTTTGATTCTGTTTTCGCCAGTGCGTCCCAAACACTTAGACCATCCAAACTACAGTTGAAAACATGGGAATTCAACTCAAAACAACTTAATCAAACTCACCCCCAAAATGAATTATTCACAAAAGTGCTTAAAAACGACTTTTTCTCAAAAACCTGATTTTCTCCCAAACGATTCCACACTCAAAACCTTTGATCAAAAACAGAAATTCTAATCAACTTAATTCATTTCTAACAACTTCATCAATTCATTCAAATCCACCAAAATCAAACTTCTCCATTTTCAACTCATTTTCACAAAAGTCATAAAATCACCACAAGAACACATTTATCAACACCCAATGCATGAATTATCATCACCAGCACAATTCAACAACATTCATATCATATAATCATGAATTCACCAACAATTAACAACAACAACATCATTTTTTTTATCATTTTAAGCTAAAACTTCAAAGTTAATATTTCAACATAATTAAACCATGAAATTTAAGCACCCACAACAAGTTTCCAACAAATTTAACATACTCAAATTTATCACATAATCATGAGCACGAAAATCATCATTCAAAATCATCAAAATCATAATTCATTCAAAAGTGCTTCTGACCCAAAAGTGAAAAAGAAGATTTCTATCTTATTTGATGAAAAGAAACTACCCCCCTTACCTCAAAGCTTCAAAGTCTCTAGTTATGGCTTCACTATCTCCTCTAGCTTGCAACCTCTAGCTTTCCTCTTCTCCTAGTTCTTCCTCTTCTCTTCTTCTCTCTATCTCTCTACTTTCGCTCGCTAGCCACTGTAAAGTTATGAGAAATTGAATGAATGGAAAAACCCTAGTTTTCTCTTTAGAGTTATCTATTTATACCACAACATTGGGCTTGGGCAACTCTATTCTTATTGGGCCTCAAAAACTCTTGTCACTTAATTCTAAAAAGTTACTACTCATTAATCCGCCAAGACATCGAATAATTACTATCACTAAATACTTACCTCAACTCAATAGTACTTTAGTAAAAATAACTATTCAAACTAAAGTACTAAAAAATAACATTTCTAATAAAATTACTAATTTATCCTTACTTGCCAAATGACCAAATACCCCTTAGTCTTAAAAATGACTAAAATACCCTTTTAGGTTAAAAATCCACTAATCCCAATGTAAATATACACATAAGCAATTAATCACATATAAACACACATAAATACGTATAAATAATAATTAAAATAATCCTAGCAAAAAATGGTTTGTTGCAGGGATGGGGTACCAGTAGAACTTGGATATCAAAAGAAAAAAATGAAATAGAAAAATGTAAATACATAAAAAATGATGGTCTACACACACAAAAAAAAAATTGAAAAACAAGAGCCAACAAAAGTTTGGTCTCTTTAAAAAAACATAATAAGAAGTCCTTCTTGTACAGATTTTTCTTTCTTGAAATAAAAAGCTAGTGCCTCATGAACATTGGTTGTGACTTATTGTGAATCAAAGCTACAGGTTGAAAGTAAAATATTTCAAATAGGGATCCTTAGGAGACTAACTCCAAAATTTTTGTTAGCCTACTTTCTCAATTATATCCCACCTTTAACTTAAGCCAATGTTATAACCTTGGAAAAGACCTATATATGTTTGTGTGGTATTATCTACCTTGAATGTATGTTTAGAATTGTTTAAATCTCATAGCAAGGTACAATCACATGACAACTGGAGTATGGCAAGTTCCTTGAACAAACCCACTGCCTTTAGGAGGTACATACATGTATCTTGGAATTGTAAGTGGTTGGAAGTAAGAATTATTTTCTCTAAGATTGTCCCACTTGCTTGGAAATGGTAAGGCAGTCAAGTCTGAAAGTGGGAAGAATGACAATATGAGCACAATCTTCGGAAAGGTATGTTCCATCATCAAAATTCATGTAAATTCTAACTTCTTGTTGTTTCGTTGCTCGAGGAAAAGCAATAGTTTAAGTTTGAGGTTGTGATAATGGAAGAACATATGATGTTTTTAGAGTAATTCTTTGCATTTTGATAACACGCAAACTACACTGTCTAAATAGCTTGATATCCATTTGTTTAAAAGTCAATTAGTGTTTTCCTTGTGTTACAGGTACTTGAGGGTTAGAAGTGAAAACGGAGAAAAAAAATCTCAAAAAGGATGCCTGACACCACTGACCCGGAAGCTAATTTTTTCTAGATTACTTTAAGTTTTTTATACGATCCAACTATTGGTGCATATCTGTTACACCATTTTAAGAGTTTTCAGTTGTAAAATTAGTATATAAAAGAACCCAAACACTCAGTTTATGTATCTCTTGCTACCGTATTATATTATAAATTTCATAACCCTTATTTTAAATAGTTTTTCGATTTTTAGTTTTCTTTAATTATTTCTTTTGAATCCACGATGCACCGCAAAAGTTTCATCTTCAGTTCCAATTTGTTTCTTGTAAATTCATTCACTATCGTGGCTGTTATTAGGGTTGGACATCGGACGGTTAGGGTCGGATGTCGGTCCCAATCCCTCAATCTAGTCAAGCCGACGGTGATAGTCAGACAACCCATTTCCGTCCAATTGAGTATTCGGTTTTTTTTGGTGTCGGATTGATGGTTTTCGCGGCTAGGCGGTTTAGTAGCGTCGGTTTTTCGTTCAAAAAAAAATTGATAAAAAAAAAAAATCTGCAAATCCAAATCTTAAGGAAAAAACAAACTCCAAAAACTGATTTTCAGACATTGTTCCTTGTAACAAATATCCAAACAAACAAGAATAATTCAAATGTGTTAACATATACAACAAACAAAAATGCAAATGATTGTGAAAATCCTGCCAGATCTAGTTGCGGTTGCAGCTTGTCTTCTTGAATCAAATACGGAAGCATGTGTAGATCTATGAACCTTGAGCATATTTGATGCAAATGCTATAGTTATTTTTGTTCCTTGAAACTTTTGAAATGTTGGGAATTATAGTATGTTGAAAAGAAAGAGATGGTTGAAATTGTTGTTAGTGAGGTTTGTTTGATGTTTAGAGGATGGTGATAGATATTATTTCTGAAAAGGATCGTGATTAATGGAAAGGATTGTGTGAATCGTTTCTTGTTCTCAAGTTCAAAAGAGAGAATAACAACAATAACAGTGGCGGCAGGAAGAGAAATTATGCAAACTAGGGTTTTTCTCTTCGAGTTAGGATTATATACGTATGGGCCTTGCTAAATTTGGGCTGCCATTTGGGCTGGACTTATGCAGAAAACCAGGATGTAAACTGACTGAAGTATGGATCGAGCGGGTTCGGCTTTCGTTGGGCCTATCCACCCCACCCGAAATCGCCCAAACCAAACCAAAGAAACCCACTTCTTTTACTCCGCCTAACCCGTTTGACCCGCTTAACCTGAACCGACACGTTTCGGACCCAATGGGTCGGCCGTTTTGGGTCGATTTCCCAATTCTTTTCCAGCCCTAACTGTTATTATTGATTTCCAATTCAACCAATTTGATGTTTGTTGTGGCTATTCTGTTTTGATTCCAACTACTTTGAACTGCTACTGTCGTGGTTGTTCACTTTAATCAAAGTTTCCATGAATCACATATGCTTATTTCTTTTACCGTTCTTTAATATGAATTCATCAAAAAAAAGGTTTAGAATATTAATTTATCATGTCTGAGTAGTTTACGTTGAGTCCAAAATGTGAGGATCATCACACCATTCATACTCTAATAAATTTTATTTTATATAATTGAAACGAGAAGGATATTTTTAGTCCGAAAATTCTGGTTTTTTTTTCTAATTAAAAGTTTACTACGAAAGTACAAACACTTTGATACCGGTTTCGCATCGAAAGAGTGAAAAAGGTATACGACTTTAGAAAATTAGGAAATTAACTTTTAAAAACAGCAAAAGCGCTTTTTAAATTAATTTAGAAAATACAAATTTCCAAAATCAGATTTTAAAATTGTAATTGAGCACACGGAAGCCGGTAGTTATATTAAGGCTGTTTCACCCCTCTTACCTAACAAAATAAAAAAAATCAAACAAAATCATCAAATTACAGAGTAGATACATTTTTATTTTCACTAAGAAAGCCAAAAAAAAAATTCATTTCTATTTTTGCTAAGCAAAGCCAATATATGGATTAAATAAAAACAAAAAAGTATAGAGGTTCGGAAGCATGAGACCATACCAAGAAAGTTAATTGTAACAAAAAAAAAAGACTAAGAAAGTTGACACAACAGTGTAGTCTACCCAAATGGATAAAATAGAGTGAAAAATCAATACAAGTGAACCAACCCTAATTAATCCTAACAAATGATCATTCATCACGGATACAATCCAACAAACCCACATACAAGGGCAAATGGGCAAGCAAGCACCAACTAGGGTTTAAAAGTTGGCAAAAGGGCCGACCCCACCAGCACAAACATAGATCCAGCTAACATCATCTCTGTGCATGAACCTTAACAAGTAATAACATGCCTTTGGATAAGAAGACGAACACATATCCAAACAAGATTAGAAATCCTAATCCTAAAATGGTTTTAGGGTGGCACTAATGCGTAAATTTAACCCCTTAAAACCTTCAGATTTCAATAAATCTGGAAATATCATTGATCTAAATAGTGTGAGAATGAACCAGGTACCTATTAATTTTGTTTGGCGACAACCCTAACTAATACTATCAACAACAAAAGACGGAACGAAGCCAGAAAACTAGAAATAATCATATACAACCAATAAATCCAAACCAACAAAGGTCCAGATTCACAAAGCAGCCATTATCGCAACGTTACGACAATGACATGCCTCTGATGAAACCCATCCACCATTATTAATGGCCTCAAACTTCACAAATAGATCCAACGAGTCTTAACATAGCTGTCAAAACTACAACCTCTGCATGAGCCATAACACTACATTGGTTTTAAAAAGGATAACACAAATACCAAATGTTGCTGTCGTGGAGCTCACAACAGCGAGAGATTAGAAGAACCTTCAAGTAGAACGAGACCATTTTTGGAACGAACTCCTAGTCACAAATCAGGTAAAACCAAATAGAAGCATATATCTTCGATATGAAACCAAATCTGAGTGCATCGGTGGTTATAGAACCCCAGAGGGTCACAACACCAGATGGGGTTTCAGATGATGCAGAGGTTGTACCTCGTCGCACCACCAATAACCATGATTATATCTTAAGTGGGGAGGGTTAGGATTCGGGAGATGAGGGTGGGAGTGGACGGTTGAAGGCATTGTATAGCCTAAATACATTCAAAAATATAAAACTTTAGTTATTACATGCTAGCATATATATCAAACCAAAAAACAATATTAATTGATTACTACATATTAAATTTTCTGGTTCACACACACACACACGAATTGAACATATCTAATCTTTAATGGAACCACAAAAACACAATCACAAATCTTAGGCTCCATGATTTGCCGGCAAAGCCAAAACTACCATCGGAGGCGGCATATTTGAGGCCCTCTTTGAAACTGATGCTTTCTTTGACGTTGATGTTTTCATTGATTTTGGCGCCAAGAGTGACAACAAATTGCTTCTTACCCTTTTTTTCTTCAATAACCTTTCAATAAATTGATGATAATGTTGAATTTCGTTCAATTTATGTTGGTTATAAAATTGTGGTGCTAAATTTGATAGTAATCCATGAATGTAACACGGCATAAAATGTTCAGTAAATTTTTTGTCACGTAACTCAGAATCAGAAATGCTTTCCACCAAATCCCATAGTTGTTTGTTGTTGTTCATGGCGATGGTGAATATTTAAGTATGAATCCAGATTTCAGACTGAGAAATTGTAGAGGTTATGAAGTGTAAAAATATATAATGATGGATCAGGCATGCATTCAAACCGGCTTGGTCTAAACCGGCCAAAATCGATGACTCGGCCGGTTTGCAGAACCGAACAGGGTCAATGCGTAAGTCTAGATTTGAAAAAAATAGATGAAGAAAGTGAGACAACCAAGATGGTCTGCAGTAGATCTGAAGAATGGGAAAAAACAAAGAAGCAGTTGTGTGAATTCGTTGAATAACACCAGAAATTTAATGGGAGGAACTAAGTCCAAAATATTAGAGGAGGTGAGATGGATTAGACTAGTTAGAGAGAAACTGAAAAAAAATGAGAAATAATCATCATATGAGATGGGAGGAAGAGATGGACGACGGCGCTGCAAATGTTAGAAGAAAATTAGGGTTTTCTCACTTGCTTCTCTTTTATATTGGCTTTTGTTATGTTTTTTTTTGTTTTCTCTTATTTTTACCGTACGTCAGCCTTTTTCTTATTTTAAGTGATGTAACTAATGGACCTTTTTTATTTTATTATTATTTTTTTTTGACAAATGACTTTTTTATTTTTTACTTTTAAAACACAAAAGCCCTTTTATTTGTTTTGAAATGAATGTTGGTCTTTTTCATAGTAGTGGCCTTGGAAATTTTTATTTATAAGAAGTGTTTGGCTTTTGTGTCTATTAATATGGTTTTATAAAAACATTAAATAATAATCTAAAAATTATATTTTTACAATTATATATAACATAATCTAAAAATTATATTCAATATTAAAATATTTAATATCAATATGAATTTCTTACTCTAAACTCCAAACTTATTTTCTCCCTTTTCCCACTCTAAATAAAATTATGTTATTTGTCTAGTAATATTTTTGAATTTTAATAAGTGCTATATGTTTATTTTACGCCAAGTCATCTAAATCAATCTGGTTTAATATCTATATGTATTTTTTTAAAGAGTCGAGTCATATGAATGAGTCGTTCGATTTAATCTGATTCACTCATGCAGTTCAACCATTGATCGAGTGTTTCGACCAATGACTCAGTGATCAAATAACCTTGTCGAGTTGATGATTGGTTCAGTTTTTAAAACTATGACTACGACATTTAGTTTTTTCTATTTCCAATGTTTATAATAAAAATATATTTAATTTATTCACAAAAGAAATAAATAAATACAATTCAAATCCAAATTTATTATTATATATAATAATAAAATAAATTAATGAATGTAAAGATATAATTCTTCAGTATAACGATGATATTTCAAAGTTGGAGGATTTTATTAGAGTTTGCCTTTAGTGTCTCGAGAAAGTAAATTCTTTACACATTATTTGTTTGACCAAATTATGTGTGTTATCATGTTTTATAAAGTATTTTTTGTTACAAGAAATAAAAAATATTCATTTCATTTGAATTTTTATGTAAAAATTATTAGCACGAAAATCGATATGATAAATTGAGATAATTTTTTCACATATTTTTCAATCTCATTGTGCTCATTCCGAAGGTTCCTGGTCCGCGAGTAATGGGGGACTATCGTCCTATTGCTCTTGCTAATTTTCAGTTCAAAGTTATCACTAAAATTCTTCGAGACTGGTTGGCAATTATTACTGTGAGGATTATATCTATTGAGCAACGTGGGTTCATCCGTGATCGTAAAATTTCTGAATGCGTGATTCTGGCATATGAAGCTATTAATTTACTTGATAAGCGTCAGTACAGTGGTAATATAGCTTTGAAGGTTGATATTGCTAAGGCTTTCGACACATTGGACTGAATTTTTTGCTTGCGGTCCTTAGAAGGTTTGGGTTTGATGAAATGTTTGTGACTTGGAGCTTGTTGATTTTGCAATCAGCTCGGCTCTCTGTTCTTGTGAATCGCAAGGTTGTGGGTTTTTTCTCTTGTTCTCGTGGTGTTAGGCAAGGGGATCCATTGTCTCCTCTCCTTTTCTATCTTGCGGAAGAGGGGCTCAGTTGAGCTTTATCCATGGCGGCTTTGTAGGCCGTATTACCCCTATGACTTATTGTTGTGGGGTTTCGATTCCCACTCACATTTTTTACGTTGATGATGTTATGATTTTTTGTACATGAACAAAGCGTAATATTCGAGGACTTCTAAATATTTTTCAGAGGTTTCCGGACAAATTATTAATAATGCCAAGAGTCGCTTTTACACAGGTGCTATGACTGCTGCTCGTGTCCAGATGATTTCTGCTCTATTGGGGTTTATTGTGGGAACCGTTCCATTTATTTATCTGGGGTGCCCTATTTTTCAAGGAAATTCGAAGGTTGCTCACTTTCAAATGATTGCAGACAGGATCAAAACGAAGCTCGCAACTTGGAAGGGTTCTCTTCTTTCAGTCATGGGCCGTGTTCAGCTTGTTAAATCTATTATTCACGGAATGTTTGTTTATTCTTTCCATGTCTATATGTGGCCTAAACGGCTGCTCCGAATGTTGGAAACTTGGATAAAAAAATTCATTTGGAGTGGAGATGTTCTTACTCAAAAAGTTTGCACGGTTTCTTACAATTGTCTTAGTCGTCCGTGGGCGGAGGGGGGTTTGGACTTAAAGCCAACCCGCTTGATTAATGATTCTCTAATTTTGAAGCTAGCTTGGAACCTTCTAGCTACAAATTCGCAATGGGCAGCCCTTCTCAAACAAAGATTTTTCTCGAATCGTAAACCTGTTGATCATTACTTTAAATCTTCTATTTGGTTAGGTATCAAAATTCATATTGGTGCTGTAATTTCTAACTCTTTGTGGATTTTGGGAACCGGTGAAAATATCTCTATTTGGAACGACAACTAGTTGGGTACTCCTATTGTTGATTTATTTGATATTGATTCGTATTTTCATGCTGGTTTCAAGGGAAAAGTGTTGGAAATTATTGTTGATGGTGGCTGGAATTTGCCCCCGACTCTTTTGGTGAATGAGGTGACTGGCAGACTGCCCTCAATTCCGCGTGTACCTCTCCCAGATACTCTTGTTTGATCTCATTCTACAGACCTTTTAAGACATACATTGAAGTAGGAATATGAGTGGACAATAGGAAACAAAGGGTCAATGCTTTCAACATACATGATGAGACGTGATAGATCGCATATGTTTAAGACATCTATCAGTAAGTAACAACGACCATCTAACCTAACACACAAACCAAATCAAAAGAAAACTGTTGTATGTGAAGTTTAAAAGATCTAGTAATAACAATTGTTAGATAAAAACTTAGATCGTACTTTAGCTAAATATCCGACCTACTTGCTTTTATAGTCATTAAAGTTTTGTCATCAATTACTTCGCCTAAGTTTTAGCCTCATCATTGGGGGTATGTGGACATCATATGACATTTAGCTCCTTACCCTTGATACATGAACAATATTACACTTATCAATCCCTTCACCTAAGTCTTAGCCTCGTTCTTGGGGGTTGTAGACCATAATATAACATTTAGTTTCATACCCCCATCCTAAATATGGAAGATCCGTTAATGGCTTAAAGAAACCATGTACCTCACACATGGGTGAGTAGGAAGGTCAGAGATAGGAAAACCAAGCACATCGACGAAACAATCAACGAAAATGCAGTTATTTGGACGGGGGTTACAAGGGAGTTATTTGAAATAACCTCCTAGTGGTTATGGCATGGAGTGGTTCCTAAAGGTGAGAAAAACACAAGAAGAGAGGTTGAATTGCGTTAACTTTTTCTTGTCTAAAAACTAAGTCCAGAGTTCTGAGTCTGGAGCAATGTTCAGAGTCTAATACAACAGATATAAAAGGATATATATATATATATATATATATATATATATATAGAGAGAGAGAGAGAGAGAGAGAGAGAGAAGAAAGACACAAAATAATTATTCTGGTTCTTTCCACAATCCGGAAGTAGTCCAGTCCCCCTTTCACTTCCAAGGAGATTTTCACTATAATCCAATCTGATTACAAATGTTTAAGCACACAAGCAACAGACTTCAAATACTCAAACACACAAGAAAGAGATTTCTTATGCTCAAGTACAAAGGCAAGAAACTTCTAAACAAACAAATAAGTTTGGTTTGAACACTTGATATACAATCAGCGGTGTTCACAATACAAAACTGTTCAGACTCTAAAACTTATGAATTTCTAAGATATGAAAGTTTATAAGAAATTCTAAGTGTTTGATGCACAACAATTTTAGCAGAGTTTTGACACAATTTAAATGTTGTAGAGTCTCTACTAATCTTCAAGTCTTCATTCATTTATATACAAGTATTAAAGAGACGTTGTAGAGTTGCCAACGCATCAAAGAGTCGTTGTATAAGCTTGATCAATCATCATTGATTTATTGTTTGATATGGTTAATGTCCTATGAGGGAATAATTTGAATATCATTCATTGTATGGATAATCAACCAGCAGAGACACAACTGTATCTTGTACTATGCACAAGAAATGTTGGAGTAGTGGAGTAGTAGTTGTACAATTGTACTATTGTCCTTCACTGTCCTTTCTATGTGGATAAGCATTCAATGTCTTCTAATTCTTCAGAAATATTCATTGCTCTAGTCTTCTATTCCTTTTGCACATTAGTGTCTGCAAAATATAACTAACTTCAGCTTCTTCACTTCAGACTTTGTTGATCTTCAGACTCTGGGTGACCTTCAGACTCTGACAGACAGCTTCTGATGGTCTTCAGACTCTGACTTGCACCAAAGCTTCTCTTGAAAATTCTTTTGTTCTCATTTGTTTTTCCATAACCAATATTTTGTTTTAAGACTTATAAATTTTAGTGTACGGTCCTGCACACTTGAACAAATATTAACATATCCAATTGAACTTTTAATACCTTATTATCATCAAAACTTAAAGAGGCATTGTTAAACTCATTTTGTTCCAACAATTCCTATTTGCTTAAAGAAGAGGGCAAGAAGAGGGCTTGACTTATGGATTGAGGGATCACATTTACAAACAGAAAATTTATATATATATATATATATATATATATATATATATATATATATCGTCTTTGACTGGAACAATACCACCGAGGATATGAACAATAATACTTCTTGCAAGTATAAGATTCATCTTAGGATTAATCAAAGATAAATTAGCTACCGATGGCTAAAGCAAAAACAATTAGTGAAAATTAATACATTACATGAAATGAAGACAAACTATGAGTTGAATGGTGAGACATCACGAATTCCTCACATATCTTACTAAAACTAGGAGTCATCTTACTAACATACCATTTTTCGTTGTGTCTCGTCTTACCAGAGGTTCATAAGATCTGAGTTGTGGAGTTTTGATGGGATTAAATTTAAGGTGGTAGAGTTTTTATGATTAAATTTAAGGTGTTCTTTTTACCCTTTTTTTTGTCTCAAATTATTTTTCACTTTTATGATACCAATACAATTTTTTTTATTTTTGGAAGAATACAACATTATTGAAGGAAATTGAAGAATACATCATTTAATATTTGTTTCTACTAACATACACTTATTTATTGCATTTCAATCATCTAACTACTTTATTAATTATAATTAATAAAAGTATTTTTGTGAACAAAACACATTTTACAATTACAATCAACCTTTCAAATTATTTATTTCCTTAATAACAATAAAAAAACTCAAAAGGGTCATCTAATTTAAGACGAAGAGAGTATTTTTATTTTTTTTAGGGAAGATGGAGAGAGTATGTTATTTTAATAACCATGTTTAACTTATGAGACAATCAAATGTATACAAGAAAAAAGGGTGGGGATTGACATAAAAACTAAGTTAACATTTTGTCATAGAGTGCAATTTAGAAGGAAAATAAGAATTCTGCTATTCTCCCAACTGATTTTGCTCTCTCCTAACCAAACTTCTGAAAATATCCCTGCGTGACTTAAAGTCATACAGCCTATGTAAATTAAGTTACGCAGGGTTTATAACTTATGTGAGTTAACTCACACAACGTGACCTAAGTCAAGCAGGGTAATTACGTCTTTTCAGTTGAGAGCAAACAAACAGTTGGGAGAAGAGCAGAATTCGAACAATAAACCGTCCAACCCAAAGAGAAGAATCCAAACCCAAGTGTTCACAAAACCGAGTCCACTCTTCTTCTCTACTACTCCATCCGTCCCTTAATACATGACACAGTTGACCAAATTACGCATAACAATGCATAATTTTGAGTTTAAATATCTTGAATAATATATTAGAAAAAATTATGAAAATTTGATATTTTGAAAATACTCATCGAGACGAATCTAACGACATCTTATATGATATTATTTATCTTTGTATATTAGTAGAAAAATGTGGTCAAAATAAATTAGGTCAAAATTGCATATTTTCAAATGGATCGTCTATTGCGGTGAATGAGGGAGTATTATATATATATATATATA
>Ga0228710_1006053_pt1 | contig 18554 bp, 9 predicted proteins | sample MedpolnodulmetaG_FD_177995 | JGI IMG/M metagenome (GOLD analysis project Ga0228710, IMG submission 177995) | Root nodule microbial communities from Medicago polymorpha collected in Santa Monica, California, United States - pink nodules | ecosystem: Host-associated > Plants > Roots > Nodule...
CCAACTCTCTCTCATATATTCTTCTTCCTTTTTCCTTTCAATGGATTCCACTATTTTTTCTTTATGAATTCAATTTTTGCCTCTTCTTCTTTTATCGATTTCTGATTGTCATCTTTCTTTACAGATTTCTCTTCCTTTTTGATTCATCTTTTTATTTTGATCGATTTCATTTTTTTTTTTCGTTTTTCTTATCAATTTCAATTCTAATTCTTTTTGATAGATTTCTAATTTTTGATAGTCCTCTTTTTCTTTTCTTTTTTATCGATTTCAATTTTTCTTCTTTTTCTGTGATGTTGTTGTAACATGTATAATACGAAAATTTGCTAAAGAATGTAATTGATTAGAAAGGTAATATTATCCGTTAATTATGATATGTATCCTATCAAATCATTATTTATTCGTTATCATGCGCACATCAAACACATGATAGGATAAGTGTTTATCCCGTCCATATCTTATTCTATATCTACTCAGTTTCATATCATATCCTGATCATCATATGAACCCTAAGAGTCTAGAAATTGTTTTAGTTCTTTCTCTTTAAATAACTAGAAGCATGGTTCGTTATTTTGAGAATATAAAAACATTTTTGTATAGTTGAATCCTAACATTGTTCTGTAATATTTTCCTCTTGCAGCTGATACAACCTCAATTAAGGACCCCCAACTATGTTCTTTACTCCAGGGGACTGTATACAAAAAAGCTTTTATATGAAATGATATTTTCCCAATAGATTTTCATTTTCCTTTTGGTGAAGAAGTTTCCTAATAGAAAATTAATTCTGCCTTATCATTTAAATCTGAAAAGTTTAATTATCCTCTTGCATGTGTTTTAAGGAACCATGAATCTCTAAACTCTACTCTACTCACATGGCAGAACATGATTGGTGGTCAAGAAATTAAAATATTATTATTCAATTTGTCCACTTCTTATCACATTGTTATTTTGATCAGCCAATCACGCCCCTTAATCAATGTTTAAAACTGAACCGGATGGTTCAACTAGTTGAATCGGGAATCGGTTTGTTTGATGGTTGGTTTCATCTTTATTGTATTGCAGTCTGGTTGAATCAAATTGAACACAGGTGAATCGGTTGAATCGTAGTTGGTTCAACCAATTATTATTTTTAAAATATTTTTTGAACTTTTTATTACTCTTTATTTATTTTTCTAATAGTTAAATTGTAATCGAATCAATCGAGTCAAGATCTGAATGTCTCATTGATTCAATCTCCTGTCCGGTTTTATTTTTTAATACATTACTTAATGTTGGTTGCTACTTAGTAATCTATACAATAGCTATTTTTTATGCATATATATAAGCTCCCACACCTTAATTTCATTTCTCACATTCCCATTCCTTCCACACTTTTCACCCTCTTTCTTTTGAGTCCTTCATAACAAATTAACACAATGAGCAAACCAAGTTCTTCATTGGTTCATCTATCCATTCTCATTGTCACTCTCTTTGTGGCTGAAATCCATGGAAGCAAACAAAGTAGAGCACTTAACAAATTGCAAAAATCCAAGTACAGTACAAACTCACAAATTGATACAAGTCACTTTAAGATACATGAGAATATTGTCCTTGATGCAATGGTTCATTCTCAAGATGGTATGAAAGAGAAAGACAAGATTGAGAAGCTACCAGGGCAACCAAATGTGAAATTCTCTCAATATGGAGGATATGTTACGGTGGACAAAATAGCAGGAAGTGCTTTTTACTATTACTTTGTGGAAGCTCATCATTCTAAAGAAACATTGCCTCTTCTTCTTTGGCTCAATGGAGGTATAAACTTAACATCTATTATTAGGTTCAATGTTTCATATTATAGTATATAGAATATCATTGCAAGTGTGACAAGTGTTTGAGACATTTAGGACTTCAATCATAATTATCCTAAATTTTAGTAATATCACTACCACAAAAAGTTTAATCATTGTATAACAAAGTTACAACAAAAATTTGATCTCTAGTTTTAATCTTCCGAACAATTTAGGACATAATTAGAGACATTTATTTTTTTATTGTTCCCCATTTCTCTTTGAGAATAATTTTGATGCATTGTCAATGTAGAACGTTTTACACTATCAACCAATCACAAACCATCGTTAGTTTATAATAAATTACATTACAAACTAAAAATCGTTAATGATATAATGTTTATGATTGATTGATAATGCAAAAAATATATGCATTGTCTATACATATAAATTAAATTATTGATAGATCTAAGTATAATATTTGCTTCTTTTCATGAGTCTAATCTTTGCTTCTAATGAAAAGAAAATGCAATTTTCATGATAATGCATTTTAAGTGATGCACACTCAAATACGTTGAAATTAATTCTTTTTAATTCCTTTCAATCAGTTAGTTTCAGCACAATTGCATCTAGGCACATGCACATGTACAAAGTGTTTCTTTGCCTTGTTGTGAACTCACATTCATTTTGGGGTTTCACATCACGAGCCAGAAACAACTTGAGAAAAAACGAATCTATTTATAATTATCCCATATATAAATCATTTGTCACAATTTTAGTTTAATTTTTTTGTTTTGAGGAAGTCCTAAAATTCTTGTTAAGTACACATTCTATGGGATGTTATCGATTTTGAATTATATGGTTTTCTAGTCAACAAAATACTGCTTTATCTCACTTATTCTACCAGAGTTAGTAATACTACTTTTTGAAAGTTATTATTATTATTATATATGAACACAATATTAGAAACTAGGGTTTGGTATGTTTTTGTGATGCGAGAATGATCTTAAGAGGGGTATTTATAGTCTTTCGTGAGCTTATAGTTCCGTGACTTTGGTCCCAAGCAACTTGGGTCCTAAGTTGGGTTTAGAGCGTTCTAGATGTTTTTAAAACCCTTTTAAGACGGCGCCCTTAAGAGGACGCACCTAAGGCCGTTTTAGGCCTTTTGGAGGGCGTTGTACCCTTAATTATATATTGATGGTCCATATATTATACAAACTTATCCCAAAATAAAATATTTTTTAAATACTAAAAATTTATTTTAAAAAAAAAGTAAAAACAGAAAATTGTGGGACATAAATCGGAACTACCCAAATTATATATTAGTCTTTACTTTTATTTTTAATTTACATAATTCATATTATGTATTTATAGGTAAGAGTTGTTCAACCAACATAATATTATCCTTCATCTTCTAGTGGTTGTCTTTTATAATCACTTTGCATGACTTATATGTCATATAGTTTCCTATAATGGGATAAGTGTTACATGCACATATATGGATATGTAACGACATAGGGCTTAGAAAAATATATATTATTTGTCGAGGAATGATAATGAACTTGAACTTTACTAGCAACTCTCAAATACGTATTCCAATAACTTAAATAGAGATTGAAGACATTTTTGTATTATAGATATTAACTAATAACTATGCACCAATAGTATACAAAATTATATTTTACCCTAGCATATGTTTTGTTATAATTTTATATTTACTAAATTATCCACAAAATTTTCTTAAAAAAAATAAAATTCCACAAAATTATCTACAAGTTTCTTTGATTATAGTTTGTGTATTTTACTTTGTCGGTACATAATATAATGAAATTTAGTAAATAGACAATTTGGTACTCAAAATTTGCAAGCAGTTCAAACAGCATAGTCTATCATTTTTTTTTTCAATTGCAAATAAAACCCCAAAATTGTAAACTATGACGAATTTGACATGTTATGCTATAGGCTTAATTGCATGTTTGATCCCTTATATTTATTTTAGTTTTCAAGTTGGTCCCTTATGTTTTAAATGTTTCAAGTTGGTCCCTTACGTTTTAAAAGTTTCAAGTTGGTCCAAAACGTTACTCCCGTTGGAATAAGTTAGTCCCTTAGTCACATAACGGTTAAAGATTCGGATTGACAATATGGGCGATGGAACTTAACTTATTAAGAAAATCAGTTATAAAGCATTATTTTAGTTTTTTGGTTTTATTAAACTCAATATCATGTCGCGGAATGGACTAACTTATTCCAATATGAGTAACGTTTTGGACCAACTTGAAACTTTTAAAACGTAAGGAACCAACTTGAAACTTTCAAAACATAAGGGACCAAATTGAAAACTAAAATAAACATAAGAGATCAAACATGCAATTAAGCCTATGTTATACATTGATCTTATCTTATATCAATGTCAGTGCATTACATACTAATTTGTCTATAAAATTTTGGTCAATTAGTCTCTAAGAAACTAAAGTTTCATATGCAAATCTGTCCATGATGTAATGATGTTGATGTGAGATCAATATATATGGAGGGGTTACATATTTTGTTAATTTGTCACATCATAGTTTCTAATGATTGAAGAATCATGAAATACTTTCATTGATGTTTATAATTTTGAAGATCAATTTGTCTATTCACTCTAATTATATTTTTATAGTGTAGTTACCCAAAGAATAGTTCGTCGATATGGATTTGGGGCACCCATTCAACTATGAGGAAGTTGACTTGATCACAAACATTTGAACACACCAAAAATACATATCAATAATTATTTTAAAAATAGATATCGTTGAATTCATTTTCCTTTCTACCTTTTCTTAAGTGTTTGTGTTCAAGTAGTGTACTCAAATACATGTAGCCAATCAAATATTTTCCTTCAATTATATGGTGTAGGGAATAATATTTTAAAATAATAATATCTGAACAATAAAAAATTAACAATTTTTAAAAAACTCTTTTATACTTTCGTTATGTTTTTACTCTCTGTACGTCTCTCGATTGCTTTTTCCCCTAAAAGAAGAAAGAAAGGAAAAAGTTTTCTAAAAATCATTGTTGTTTAAATATCATTACTTAATATTTTATGCCACAAGGTTATGAGAGAAGCACAACAATGTGAAGAATGGCAGGTGTTAAAATCCCATAATTCACGCTTCTTGAGGATTTCCCGGCGTGCATGTTATGTTGTATACAAGAACAAACGTACAACAAAAGAAATAAATAAGTCACCAGTATAAGTATTTATTGGGATTGTATTAGATTATTATGTTATTAGATGTTTAATTAATGTGTCTTTTATAGGCAAGTGGGGATTTGACCCTTTATTATTAATTTATAGCCATTTTCTGATGATGGTGACATGCAAGACCACATAGCCTCAAGTCATGTGTGTGTTTTTTTTTTGAGGAAAGTCGTGTGTGTGTTAATCAAGCTGGTAGAAGTTTGACTATACTTGTATCTAAATGCATAAATATATAATATAGAGTTTAATGAATGCTATTTTTTCATAGATCGAGTGTCCTTCACTTGAGATAATTTTATTCGAAACAGTATTATATATTAAATATGAACCCTTTTTCAACTAAGATATGAATATTTGTTATATACATTGTGAAAGTCTAACTCATGTTTGATAGCATAAAAAAGTTTTACATGGTGATTTTTATAATATAAATATTTTATAAAGTAATATAGAAAAGTGACACTATGTTATTGTAGTCAAGGGTTGAATGATCATATAAAACTTTTTTTGTACATTCTTCGCATCAAACTCTAACATAAATTATGAAGATGAAATTATATAGTTTTTTAGGAAATGAGATGAAATTATATAAACTTACATATTATTGTCTTTTTCATCATATTATTTAACTACTAATTAATTTTTCATTTCTCTTTCAAAGGTCCTGGATGCTCATCTCTTGCCTATGGAGCAATGCAAGAAGTTGGACCCTTCCGTGTGAACAGTGATGGGAAAACCCTTCACAAAAATAACTATTCATGGAACTATGGTATTAATTATCACCTCAAATTGATCAATTATTTTTCTTAGAGCATATGAAAAAAAATTACTTTTAAATATTAAAACAAACATTATTAAAAAAAGTATTTTCTTCATTGATAGATGAAATGACAATTGTTATTGAAAACTCACACATACGTACAAAATAAAAATAAGATAAATTTTATTTTATTTTTCTTATTAAACTTTCGTCGCTATTTCATTTTCTTCAATAGTGTTAGTCATTAATTTTACATATTTCTCATTTTTTATTTAATTTTCAACTTTGAAGCTGCAAATGTGTTATTCCTTGAGTCACCAGCTGGGGTAGGATATTCATACTCAAATCAATCATCTGACTATGACACCAATGGGGATAGAAGAACAGCTGCATATAACTATGTTTTTTTAGTGAATTGGTTAGAGAGATTTCCTGAATATAAGAATAGAGATTTCTACATTGCTGGAGAAAGTTATGCTGGTCATTATGTCCCTCAACTTGCACACAATATTCTCTACCATAATAAAAAGGCTAATAGGACAATTATCAACTTCAAAGGAATTATGGTATGTGTTTTTTACTTTTTCCCTTTCTTCTGTTTGTTATCAAATTGGAAAAAGAGCATGTAGATGAAGTGATCATTATTATTCCATGTGTTCATTATGTCCTTAAACATAAATCATGGACATTATCTTAAGAAAATTATAGCCTTTCTAATAGGCTTTTTCAAATTTCTCAATCACATCATGATAGGGTGAAAAATAAAATTATGAAAGTTAATAAGAAATGAGTTTAATGATAATTGATAGTGTTAAAAAATTTACACATTCGTCTAAGACCATCTCCGATGGTTATTTTTTAGGAACTCATTTTAGATTTCATAGACTACTAATAGATGGTTTCATAATACATCATATTTATGCAACTCATACACATTTTATTTCAATAGTAAAAAAACAATATATGCAACTCTTTAGCAACCCATATTTTTTATTTTTTATTTCCCTTAATGTTGTCTCATTTTAAATAATTCAATAGAAATTAACCATATATTTGATTTATGAGACATTTTTTTAACAAATATTTGATTTACTATAAGATTGGGTTTCCAAATTTATCTGGGCCAGGATTGGTCCACCACTCATATGGATGAAACCAAGTTTGTTACGTGATTCATGACATATGTATTATTGACTTATTATTTTTTAATTTGGTTTATTAAATCTTGAATCATGGAAATCTGTTCCTTTGTCTGTGACATCATTGGTTATTTTTTGTTTTTAGGTGCTAGTATAGCAATAATATGAGATTTTTTTAATCATGTACTAATAGCTAACAATGAGTGGTCTATTTCCTCTAGAAAAAAACCTAATGAGTGATCTATTTGGTCCATTGGTGGGACCTTAGTTAGTATGGTTTGTTACTGGTTATACATTATATTATAGATAGATATGTCAAGGTAACAACTAGAACAATTCCACACATTACTTGTAGTAGCATAGTAAGTAGTTGATGATGTTTAGTTTTGGTGAGTAGTAGTTGATGTTTTTTCTTTTTGGGTACTATTAATTGATTTCTTATTTCTTTTTTATTTGGGCTCAAAAAGTGTGTTTTTGTATTACAATGACAACATTTGATTTTGAATAATTTATAAAATTAATTTTAATTATATTGGAATTGAACAAATAATTTATAAAATTAATTTTAGTAATAATGGAATTGTACATAAACAAATTTTTGTGTTTATATACATTGTTCCAATAGTTAGTTGAATAATAATAATAAGGCAGCAGATTGGTTACCAAAGCACATAATTATATTATAGTTTTCTAGTAGATTTCAGATTATATTAGTTGCACTGAAATTCAATTTTTTACTGAATAAAGTGGAGATAGTAAGTATTCAACACTAATTGGTTATAGTGACTCAAATAAAATGTATGAATGGAACATAACAATGATAAAAAAAATGTGAATGGAACAATCTAATGTAGCAAAGATGAATATGTTTACATTTTGTTATATTATATGCACAGATTGGGAATGCAGTGATCAATGATGACACAGATGAGCAAGGAATGTACGATTTTCTTGCTACTCATGCAATCATATCAGACCAAACAGCATATAATATCAACAAATTTTGTAATTTCTCATCTACTTCCAATCAAACTACTGAGTGCAGTGAAGCAGCTAGTGAAGTTGATAAGAACACGTTGAATCTTGATATATACAACATCTATGCTCCAGTCTGCGCTAATCACAACCTCACTAACCGTCCCAAGAAGATCTCGGTGAGATTCAAATTTCCTTTCAAGTGGCATGAAATTTTATTTTTCTTAAAGCAATTAGGGTCGGTCCAAGGGTCGAGCTAATGAGGCCCTAGTTTTATATATTGTATGGGGAATATGATGAATATATCATCATGTCAAGATGCATCCTGAATGCATCAAGAGTGTTTTTTCTATTGGTCTGACAAACTTTGACTCGTCTTGATTTCCTTAAGATACGAAAGTACAATTGTTACCTTTCTTTACAAATAAAACACATCATCATCGTAAAAACTCACAAAACAAACCCTAATGGTTATAGGATTGCTTCTATTGTAATCAAGCTCTTTCTACTTAAATCTTTCACATTGTTAAAGTCACATCAAGACGTTACAATCACACACGTCTTTTACTATGGCCTTAACTTATAGGTTGGATCGCCCCGAACAAGATCTTAATTAGTTCAAAGCAAATAAATGGAAAAATTAAATGTTTGAACCGACTCTACTCAAATTAGTAAGAATTCAATCATTATTGTACGCAGGATGTTCTTGATCCATGCAGTGACGATTATGTAGACGCATATTTGAACCGGGGTGATGTTCAGGAGGCCCTCCATGCCAATGTCACCAAGCTCGAGCATGACTGGGAAGCCTGCAGTACTATCATTTCAAACTGGGGGGATAGTCCTACAACAATCATTCCCCTTTTACATGAGCTCCTAAATAATGGATTAAGGGTTTGGATTTTTAGGTAAAACATCTTCTCTTTACTTATGACTGTAGGGACTAGTAATTATCATATCCTCTTTGTCTTTTTGATAATATTTGTTCTTACTTTATTGACTCATCATTCTTAGTAATTAAGAGTAAAAGATGTTTATGAAGTTTGTTTTGATGATTTTTTTTTTTTATCTATTGTATATGATACAGTGGTGATATAGATGGAAGGGTGCCTGTTACTGCAACAAAATATTCCCTTAAAAAGATGAAGCTTCCCATTGAGACAACTTGGTATCCTTGGTTCATAGAGGGAGAGGTACTTGTAATAATAATATGTCAATGTTTGTTTTTCTTACTAAATATCAAATGTTTGTTTTCCTTGTTTCATAAGCATTATATTTTAAACAAAATTTCTATTTCCACACCAACAAAATGTTAATCATACGAACATTTATCATTTAAAAAAAAAAATCAAACCTAGACAATTCGAGTAGTTACTATAAAAAGTTAAATTAGCGAAGAAGATTTAGAGAAAATGAAATTCGTCTCTAATTTTGTCACTAAACATAGTGATGAAGGAATTAAAGAGAAAATTTGTCTTTTCCGTCTATAATTTTGATTGGTATAAAAGTTATTATTGTTATTATTAGGGGTGGGCAAAAAAAAAAACCGAACTTAACTGCTGAACTAAACTGAACCAAAAAATACTAAACGATTACTAACAGTTCTGAAACTGAACTGAAACAGTTAGTTCGGTTCAAAACAATTCAGTTCGATTCGAAACAGTTCGGTTCAAAACGAAACAGTACAATTCAATTCGGTAACTAAAATTCGATTTCGTTTGTTTTTTTTTCTTTTTTTCAAAGGTGTCAATAACTTATTATGATTTCCTAGTGTTGACTTGATTTACTTAATCATGTTTTATGAAAGAGTAAAAACTTTTTCCTGCCAACTTAAAGTTTCTTTTTTGGTAATAATGTTAATAGTGTTAACTGTAAGTCTATAACCATCAATTTTGTTCATGATTATGGCTTACCACCTTTAGTGGAGTTTTCCTTTCAACTACACTTTTTTCATCAATAAAGCTCGAACTCTAAACTTTAAGGAATCCGAGTCCAGTTTCACTCAGACAAATATAATGTTGATAATCAAATTTAAGTTTTTTATAAACATTTTTTGATGGAATTTCATGTGAAACAGGTTGGTGGCTATGCTGAAATATACAAGGGAGGTCTAACTTTTGCCACAGTGAGAGAAGCAGGACATCAAGTACCAAGTTATCAACCAGCAAGAGCCCTCTCTCTAATCATGCATTTCTTAAATGGCACTCCTCTTCCTATTTCTCAAAGATTATATAACTAATTTACTATAATCATGTTAGAATAATTATTCTGTTGGCCTAGTTGTCGAATCATATATATTGTCAAAGAAAGAAAATCCATTTATTGTTTGATTTTGATTTGTACTATTGATTGATGAAAATGGAAAAAGAAAATCTCAATACTTTGTTTCTCTCTAGCTGGATTATCAGTTACTTGTACATAAGGTAGTTTATTGGTTCAACATTCAGGAAATTTGTGTTTAAATTCAAGTATGATTATTATGGCCTGAAACCAATCAAACAAGAGAAACCAGAAGATTGTACAAACACAACAAAACGAAAACAAAATCAGAAAACTTGGTTAAAATAGTAATGCAATAGTTAAAATAAAGATAAGAGAAGAAGACCAATACCAAGAATTTACGTGGTTCATCCTTAAAAATACTTCACGAAAGAGTAACAAAGAATCCACTATGGAAAGAAACAAGACCAAAGCTAAATACTGTTGAGAAAAATTAGCATCAACCAATCCAAAGTGTCCAAACAAGCACAAACAGTAAAGCAAGATAAAGGAGAATAAGGAAAAACATGATATATTTGTTCACCCAGATCAACAGAAATTGCCTACGTCTGGAAGAGAGAGATCTCTCCAATTCTCTATCAATGTTTTCTTTACAACGAGAAACCAAAAAGTAACAAGAAATTAACTAACAATCATAAACCCTTTTACCATTGATTTCACACTCAAGTGTTTGAATGGAGTTTCAAAACCCTAGAATCTACCCCAAAAGCCCCCAACATTTAACCTATTAATTCCCTAAAGGTACCCTCTTTTACTATTTTCCTTTTTCTACACTTAAAATTGTGCTGCATTTTTTATAGATCATGTCGCAAAATAAAAGCCCTGAAACATGCATTTTGCAGGTCTCTTGGACCTACTTTCAATAATACTCTACATTGGCTTCAAATCGATTGTGATGTTGATTTAACCATCGAGATTTCATCCAACTATACTATTGATGCTAACATAGAATGGGTTTATGATCTCTCTCATAGAAGGAGTATATGTGACTAGAATATTTACCTAAAAACCACTTCCAACAGGTGAAATTAACCATATCCACCAACTTGAAAACAAAAATCTCTTGCACCAAAAAGATGCAAACATTATGGGATATCCACAAAGACCACACAACATTTTGTTGTACTAGTAAGAAACCCAACCTCTCTTTTTCTTCCCCACCTAAAATTAACATAATACAAGATGTTTTGGTAATCTTAACCATAGAGCTTGAAGTGAATTTGTGTTGTTCTTGAAGGTTTTCATGAAAAATTAGTCAAATGGTGATTTTTGTTGAAATGATGTTTTGGTTCAAGTTTTATATGGATTTGAGCGTCTTTTCATGTTTAGAAACGTTTAGACAAACTTTGGGATCAAATTTGGGCATTGGGAAGTCAAAATTGGGATTTTGGAGTGAAAAATGGGCTTTTCTTGAGAGCTACCTGTCATAGCTCGCCATGGCGAGTAATTTGGTTGCCATGGCGAGTACAACAGTTGTCCAACTCGCCATGGAGAGTGATTTGCTCGCCGGGGCGAGCTGCACAGTGACAACATCCCTTGTTTCGCGTTCTTGCGTCTTTTTTACGCATTTCTGTTTTGAATTGGCTTTCAGTGTAAACATGAAAGTTTTAGATAATTGTGTTAGCTTTCCAGTGGCTTTGGTTTGACTTGAAAATGAGTTTTAGATTTTGAGTTATGATGAAAACACTCCAAGGGTCTTGGAGAAATTTTAAGGAAACTTAGCATAACTATTTCCAAGTCAACCCGAAACTTATGGTTTGTTTCCAAACTTTAAAACTTGAGTGTTAAGGTGTTCAATTAAGGTGTTTAAGAGTACTTAACCTATGTTTTGTTGGATCTAACTTGGTTTTGTTTTGTTGGATAACTTGGAAAACGGTAAAATGATACGAACTTTGTCGAAAATGGTTCTTTAAAGCCGATTACCTTATAAATCTTTCGTGAATAGCTTTATATGATTAAATGAAGATATGTGAATGATTTCTAAGTGTTGAATATGATGTTTATCATAATGTGGTGTATTTTCTCCTCACTTGTATTGTGAGAAATAATATGATGTTGTTGAATTATATGATAAAGTCAATGTTGGTGAATACATATATGTTGATTGATTGTGATATTGCTGGTGAATACGTATATGTTAATTGAATATGATATTGTCAGTGAATGCACATATATATTAAGTGATGATGATGACTCTTAATTGAATTATGACTTGATTGATTGTGTGGACGTAAATACTTGATAATGCAATTGTTGGTGATCTAATCAATGTAAACGGAGGTGTACTTTTACATTGTTGTTGGTGAATGTATATGTTAGGTGATTTTACATTATTGAGTCTTTGCTTGTATGTCCATGCATCATAGTCATATTGAGTCATATGAGAAATCTAAAAGGAGGTGTACTTTTACATAGGTGAGTTGTAAAAGGAGGTGTACTCTTACATAAGATGTTCTGTTGGCATCTTGAGGTGACGACCTTTGTTGGTGATTGGTACCACATGCATATATGTGTTGGGAATAGGCGCATAGCATAATTGACATGAGTCTTAATTGTTGCATGTGAATTATGATTGTTGATGATAGTGTGTTTGATGAATACATACTTGTGACATTTGGAATTGATTGGTTGATGAACTGTGTCATAATTGAATATGTGACTTGATGAATTTGTGCATTGGTGAAATTTGTTGAATGTTGTGATTATGTGGATTGGTGTATATGTACATTGGTGGATTTTGCTGATGATTGTGAATATTTGAACTAGGCTCTAATTGCGTGTCTTACTTGCTTGTGCTTATACACTTGGTGAATCTATTTAATGATAATTATTTTGGTAATAGTAATGAGGTGAGATTTGTATATGTATGTATGTATGTATGTATGTGTATATATATATATGTGTGTGTGTGTGTGTGTGTGTGTGTGTGTGATGATTCCTTTAATAATGATAATTTCTTGCTTATACCTTGAAATGATGAATTGTACTTGTTGAGTTAAGTATGTTAAATGAAGAATAAGGTGGGTAATCCTTTCATTGATTGATGTTGATAAATGATGAGCTTTTGTCGATGACTTGATTAGAGATTGAATATGCTTGCTATACTATGTTAGTGATGTGATAGCTTGAGGTGTATGGAATAGGGGATAATAATTATGTGATGTTAGTATTCTAGGAGGGGTGGGCATGTATATGTGTTATGCATGAAATCCTTGAATGCTTATGTTTGTTTATGTTGATTATGATTGATGTGAAGCTAACCCCCAGTGGCCTGTGGTGGACCGCCTACCTATTTGTATGAATGGGTAGACGGCGTGCAGAATTAGTTTTGTTGCTTGATTGATGAGTGCTTGAGGATAGCGGAGCTACCTCGTCTATCCGTTTTTGGAGTCTTAGCTTAGGGCTCTGATTAGGATGTCGTCTGGTCTTTTATTTTGACGGTGGTTTATGTTGTTGAGATTTTACCCATTTGTCGGGATTTGGTGATTTTATATGGTGATGTATATTGATCTTATGACATGTATATTTTGGAGATTTATGACTTATATCCGCTGCGACTGTTGATGAATCTTATATATGCATGTTGTTTGATTTTGGATGTGAAGACGTAGCGTCTATTTCTTGAATATTCATATTATTCGCGTGTTTTATCGCTTTAATAGAAGTAGGGTGTTACACTCCTGATCAAAGGGAGCAGGTCAGATGGAGGAGTTGCATGAGAAGTGAATTCTGCACTTGAATTGGCTCTTAACTTCGCCATGAAGTCAGCACATTGGTTCCCTTCTCTAAGACAATGATGAATGGAGAAGTTTGTAGTGAGCAAAATGTCTTTGATGTCTTGTATTAAAACAGCGTAAGCATGAAAGCTGGAAGCATGCTCAGTGAGGAGTTTTATTGATAGCATGGAATCAGAATAGCAAACCATTTCCTCAAAGCCCAATTGCACAGCCAGGAGAAGACGACGATGAATAGCAGTAAGCTCGACAAATAAAATATTCGTTGTTGAAACGATGAAACCGGAGAACCCCGAGAGGTAAAAGCCATCAGAATTTCGGACGACACCTCTATAACCAGCTCGAATAGGGTCACCTAAACAGCTACCATCCACATTTAGAACAATGCAATTGAAATCATTACTGTTCCAGCAAACCATGATGTCAGAATGAGGAGCCGACACTGACTGGAAAGAGGCTTCAATAGTTTCAGCCGTGGATTGAATATGATAACTGAGTCAATGAAGGGACCATGTTTCATGATTTAGACACATTAAATTCATGTGTCTCCACGCCTGCCTGAAGCGTTGTTTCTAATCTAGTTGTGCGCATTATCCTCAATAAAGAAAATCTGATCCGTGAATCCGAGTTTAAACCATATACTTTTGGAGAAGCTACAGTCTCTTAAGCAGTGCAGAATAGTTTCATCGTCCTCCCCACAACGCGAACATGTGGCAGATGGAGCCATATGACGGTGATGGAGCAGGGATAATGTCGGGACAGCGTTATGGCAAACCAGCCAAATCAGCAGCTTGAGTTTCTCAGGGATTCTCAACTTCCAGATCCATGTCCAGGTTAAAGAAGATGATAAAATGGTAGAGGAGTCTGAGTTGCGAAGTAACCAAGAGTAACCACTTTTTGCGGTGTAAACGTCGTTTTTGTTGTGGTTCCAAATGAAAGTGAACTTTTTCTTGTTAAAATTTAGGATGGTGGGAGTATTAAGCTATGAAAGAATATAAAATATTAAGTAATATATATTATATTTGCAAGAACTAAACACTGCTACATACTTAGTTTAGGGTCCGTTTGGATTTACTTCTTTTAGAGTTTATGCAAAGCAGCTTATGCAAATAAATAAGCATTAATGTATTACTTATAAATTCGTTAAGGTAGTTTATGAAAAACCAACTTATGAATATACAATTTTCGTTAGTAAGATCTTATGAATTAACATAAAAGTTTATTTATTTGCATAAGCTCTTTTTCTTAAGCTCAAAATAAGATCAATCCAAATAGTGGTTAAAGCTTCTTAAATGGCTTTTAGGATTTGTGTTTTATTTCCAACCACTTCATTTCATTTTACTTTAGAAGGAATTCAATTATTACAATTATTAATAAGAAAATAAAAGAAAACAAATGTAATAGGAAAACCCTAATAGAATATATCGAAAAGCAAGTCAGTTATCTCTAGTTGAGCCAAAAACTGATGTGCTAACATAAAAGTGAGACCCGTATCATTTACAGGATGAGAGAAACTTGGGTTATTACTTAATACTGCAAAATCTTTGGTCAGGTGGTGCAATTTTAAAATATCAGGAGGTTCAAATAGCATTATAACAGTGTCATCATTTGCAAAATTTCAAAGCCCAGGGGATGCAACTGCATCCCCTCACTTATACGTGGCCCCGCCACTGGTCACGTGACCAACTAAGAATTGCTCTTGTTTTATTGTCAACAACTTTATTTATAAGGAGAAAGTCTTAGATGGGAACAACCCTAACTTAAAATGATTTGCGCACACTCATAAAACATATATAAAAAAAAGTGAGAATAAAATTAAATAATATTAATTGATGTGATTGATTTATTTTATTTTTTATTTTTGTTTTTTCATTTTATGTGAATGTGCCTAAATCTTTTTGATTTGGGGTTGTGAATGATTTACTTTTATTGTTTTATGGTCAACAACTTTATTGACATTTTCCTTAAAAAAATTTAAAAAAAACTTTATTGACATTTAATATGGTCAAGGTGCAGCCTCACCATATCTATATATAAATAGACCAATAGAATATAATATGTTCTTTGTATAAAGATGGACATTACAAGGATTTCTTCTCTCACAATCATATTTTTATGGGCTTTCCTCATTTCTGCACCAGGTACATAAATAATGTGGTATTAGAGTAATTTGTCTATGCTTCATGTAGTAATGATTAACTTCAAACAAAATTACATTTCAAATCTTCCACATTTTACATATACCATGGATTTTGTGGTTCAAATGCTTTGTTTGTGAATGCAGATATGTACGTGATATCAATACCTTGTCAGCATAATGCAGACTGCCCGCGGGATATGTGTAAGATTGGATGGCCAGAATGTGATCAGACGAATAAAGATTGTTGGTGTTTTCTCCCACCTTCTGTTGATGATATTCCTAATGTAATACCTCAAATTACAAATTAAGGAATTGACGTTTGTAAACGAAATCATCTTGTATGAATAAAAATTAATATGCAAAAACTAAATAATAAGAATGGACAATATCTTATCTATATTAATTTATATTAAAATTTTATCTTATAAAAGTGTTTTTCTAAAAGATCTTATAAAAGTTAGATATGCCTTTTAATGTATTTTATCTTTACTACAAATTGTTTGTAGTCACAATTATCATTTTATATAATGACTATATTATTCTTTTTTTTTTTTTTACCAAATGAGTACTACTACTATATTATTATAATTGTTGTTGTTGATATTAAAAATATATAATCATTAATTACATTTTTGAGAAAAAATCCAAGGAGCTTTTTCAGATTTTTTTTTTTTGTCTGTCAAAAAAATAATAATATATTTGTTGGTGGGGCAATGCGGTGCCGAGAGCATGATAGAGATGGTGCGATGTTGAATTTTCAGGAACGATTCTCATTGGAACCTGTCTCTGTTTCATTTTTTGTTAAACAAAATATTTGTTATTTTCATATTTTTTTAGAGAAATGATATTTGTACAACAATTGTTTGACAACTTTCTCTTTCATACTCACATCTCTCTATTGTTTTGGTTTTTGTGTCAATTGCTCCTTTTCTTTATAAATTAAATTTATGGTTATCCCAAAAATTGTCATACAAATGGTTGTTCAAATAACACAACTCTAGTTTTTCATCCCAGTCATTGATTTCCTATTTGCCATGTGACATGCATCTAAGCAAAGAACTGAAAAGGGATGAAATAAGGACTAGAGCTGATCTAAACTCGTCAAGGCTTATGTGATCACTCACTTAGCTGAGTCAGACGTAATCTGTGTATTTATTATTTCTAAAGTAAAATAAAATCTACCTCACCAATAAATTAAATATTTCTTAATTAATTTTTAATTTTGCCATCTTCTTTTTCATCTTCATCTTTAAATTTATCAACCTTCTTCATCTGCATTTTGACTTCAAAAGTAAAAAAGAAATATTCAAATCTTGAGAAGAAGAAAAACAAACAAACAAACAAACACAGTCACTACAAAATGCAAAAGTTTAGTACCTCAAATCGAATTCAAAGGTTAAATATCCAAGAAAGGTGTTTATTTCTTGATTGAAATTTAAACATTGTTTCCAATCACAACCTTAAAACAAGATTTAACCCATTAACTCTAGGGTTATTTGGATTTTAGACCAACCTTTTAGCTCAAACCCAAACCAAACCAAACCAAGACAAACAAATAACACCAATGTGAACATGAAATGACTTTTATAAAATTATATTTATAATTAAGAGAGAACCCTTAGATGGAATTAAGTCCCTCGCTAAAAAAGCCCTTAGATGAATCTGGAACTTGTTTTCATTTGAAGGATTCTTATTGAAAACAAAACAATGAGATATTTTCTATAAAAGGTTTTGGTTCTTATTACTTTCTTAATGGTTCTTCAGACACGCCTCCATCACTCTTGTCTCAACCCATCTTTCAAACTCTTTCAAATCCTTTGATTTCTTAATTTGAGATTTTGGTATTTTCAGGGTTCTTGAATTTCTTGATTTGATTGATGTCTCATATGGAGATTTTTTGAATTTGGGAAGATCTCTATTATCAAGGTTTTAAAAAATGGTATGATATCCTAAAGTCTTTAGAGTCCATTTAAAGATTGTTCAGTTTACACCAAAAATTGTTTATCCGGTGTAAGAACAAATTTGTTTATATTTGTTGTAAACAAATAGAAGTCTTTTTCCTGCAAAGTTTGAGCATCAGAAGTCTCTTTCACTTGTGATTGAGCAATAGAAGTCTCTTGGAGTTGTCCTTGGCCATTGAATGTCTCTTGTCTGTTTGCTTGAGCAATAGAAGTCTCTTAGAGTTGTCCTTGAGCATTGGAAGTCTCTTGTCTGTGTGCTTGAGCAATAGAATTCTCTTGGAATTATCCTTGAGCAGTGGAAGTCCCTTGGTAGTGACCTTAAGCATTAGAAGTCTCTTTCAAGTTTACTTGAGCATTTGGAAGTCTCTTGGAAGATTCCTTGAGCAATTGTATTATAGTGAGATTATAGTGAAATCCCTTAGAAGTGTAAGGGGACTGGACTACTCCTGTGTTGTTGGAGGAACTAGTCAAAATTGCTTGTGTCTGCTCTCTCTCTCTCTCTCTCTCTCTCTCTCTCTCTCTCTCTCTCTCTCTCTCTCTCTCTCTCTTTCTCTTTCTTTT
>Ga0228710_1006054_pt1 | contig 18546 bp, 10 predicted proteins | sample MedpolnodulmetaG_FD_177995 | JGI IMG/M metagenome (GOLD analysis project Ga0228710, IMG submission 177995) | Root nodule microbial communities from Medicago polymorpha collected in Santa Monica, California, United States - pink nodules | ecosystem: Host-associated > Plants > Roots > Nodule...
GGACTACTTCCAGTTTGTGGAAGGAACCTGTATAACTGTTTGTGTTCTTTCTTCTTCTGTTCTTTACTTTATCCGCTGCACATAGACTCTGAACTCACTCAGACTCTGAACTACTTCAGACTCTGAAACTGAGGACAGTTATCTAGAACGTAAAAGAAGAAGTTTCCAAAAACACAATTCAACCCCCCCTTATTGTGGTTTTTCTCACCTTCAAATATAACTGGATGTAAGATGGTCATTAATGGAAGGAAACATTAATGGTTGCCATCCTATATAAGATTACGGTCTCTAGTACACCGTACACACCACATATTATTTCTTCTCCCCCATATGAAGAGAATATGAGACACTAAGACTAACGATTGAGGAAAAATTAAACCAGCCGTCGTTAACCAAACTTGAGTATGCTTGTGAGTTGTGAGTAATTAATCACATGTCTAAATAATTATTGAATTCATCTCAGAAAATGCGTGAAGTTATAGTTCACATATTAAAATATTAATTATATTTTTTATTTTGAGGTTAAAAATGGTTAGGTGAGTTGGATTTAAGAGCTCACTAAGGTTAGGTTAGATCTCAAGACTCAAATAACCTTTACGATTAATCAACGAGATCCTAACACTAATATTGATATCAAGAGTTGAATCAACGTCTTCGTGATAATATTAATAGTGGTAAATAAAAAAATTAATCTTTGAACATGAGTTAATTAAAGAAAGGGAAATACTAACTTGTCCCGCCCTTAAGGCACAAATTAATGATTCAAAAGTAGAAATATTATGTTATACTAAATGCATTTGAATTTAATTTTTTACTTTTGATTAAATGCATTTGCACAAAATTTAAGAAAATGTTTCTTCTTTTAGGTTTTTTAACATATGCCCTTAAAACAAAAGTTATCATTCCCTTAAAGAAAATCACAATTACTCGTATGTTCTACAAATAAGGACCGGGATTCTCTCCCGTGAATGCATTTGCTTCAATAGTTGCATTTTAGATTCTCAATAACAACAATGAAATTAGTTATCAACATGTTACACATAGATGCTTCAATATGTTGAATAATGAAAAAATTTGGGTTAAATTAATGTTTAATGTTTGGAAAATGTTCGTGTATTAATAATAACTACTACTTTTATTCGAAGAAACGCACATTCCAATGCTAGTTAGAAAACGGCGTTTGATTTTTACCTCTTGAGAAAAATAAAAAGAAAAAACATTAACCAAAAAAAGCAATGTGGGTAAATAAATTGAAGAGTTGTTGTGTGCTAAGATCAGATTACTAATTGCAGACTTTGCAGTTGCAACGTTTCGCTTAGTGAGAAGGTTATTCACGATGGTTCCTCAACCGCGCCTTGTTGCTGCTGAAAAGGTACAAACTTTCTTTATTCATTTTATGTAATTTTTATTTACCACAGTTCACCGAAACATTTGTGTGATTTTGAATTAATTGATTCTGACTAAAAATAAGTTGAAAGTAAAGTGATTATGTTTGTATACACTGATTCATGTAAAATTTGAGTTGAACTATAAATTTTAGTTTAAAAATCAATTATACAATCAAAAACCCTAACTTTAACTTCAAGTTAGAATCAATTCTAAGTCTAAAACATGTTTGAATCAATTTTATAGGTAAAATCAATTATAATCAGAGAGTAATCAAACATATCGAAATCAATTATATACATTTTTTCTCTAAAATCAATTTTCGTTCTTCTTCCAAAAGTGAAATCAAACAAGATTGTTCTATGTATTTGAGACAAGCATCGTTTGTGTGTGTATGCATAAAGACATGTTTGGAAAAAGGAGGACCAAATTAGTGGGTAACGCAATAAAAAATCATAAAACAGTGTCCCCATTATCAATCACGTGCTAATTCTTAAATCTCAGTCACCCAAATCAACTACTGTTGCAACATTGTCTCTTTGTTATACTAACTACTGATAAAAATTTCAACTAAGCTAGGAATAATCCTTTCCCACAATTTAATACAGCTTTCTTCAACAACTACATCAATAGATATGGAATCTATGGTTTTATATATCTGCTTAAATTAAGTATTGCATTAATGTCGTTGGTTCTCTTGAGAATTATAGGATAAAAACGGATTTAGGGGCAAGATTTTAGCCCCTTTATTAATTATCAGGTGTGTTTAGAATCTTTAGATACACTTTTAAAATAAAGTGCTTTTATGATATGGCCTTTTCATAGGCTAGTCTTCTTGGAAAGCATATCCAATTATTTAATTCATAACATTTTTAATGTCATATTTTTAATTAATAAAAAACACTTTTTTACTGTTAGAAGGCTTTAACAAATGGTTCCATTGGAATTTGAATTCAATGCAATCACACAGTGAAACAATTTGTGACCGTCTCGTCAAGATCGGGTGGTCCTAAAAAACATATTTAGATATTTTTTTAAACTAAAATTATCTACTTTGAACTCTAGACCGTCTGATCTCAATCGAACGGTCACATTGACAAAGTGACTGGATGCAGTCTGTGATTGCACGAAATCCTAGTCCCTTCCATTGACACCGGTTCACCTTGAATCCATATCAGACATCATATCAACCATACAAAGCATGATTTGAAGTTGCAAATATGTGTATGTGATGAAACTCAATGGAGGGTGTGCTGCCAAAATAGGAGCATCCCTTCTTACAATTGTCACCCAAAAAGCAACATTAATGTGTCAGTTACAACAATTTTCATTAAGTTTTCATTTTTTTTAGCAAGGATGCATGGATTTGGAAGAAAGTTACAAATATTCTAATGTGACAGTAATTTTGACTTTAGAATGTTTGTATTTTTTCCAAATATCCTTTTGATATTTTTAGAGTTGCAACTTCATAGAAATTTGTTGCAATAGGGGTTATGCTTGTGAGTTGTGAGTAATTAATCATATGTCTAACTGGTTCTTGTGTTTACTTAGTGCATTGGAAGTATGTGCAGTTCACTAGTAACTACTACAAACAACATATCCTCTAACAAGAAAATAATGACAGAATCCGTATATGTGTGTGCACGCGCGCGCTTTCCATTTCAAATGTTTTCTTTGAACTTATAGCATACTTCATGGCTCAGTGTTACAATTGTTTCAATAATTGTTTTAATGATCTTCACAGATAAATATCTGTCTAACATGTGGTAGTAAGGGAGATTCAAAGCGCCTCGTATACTGTATCCAGTGTAAATCTTGTGCTCAGCATAGGTATGTTTAGATTTGTCATTTTCACTATTCAAATCATCAACAATATCGTGGTTTATGTTTGGAAAATGTGTTGCGATTCTCTTTAACTGTAATTGGATATAGAAATCTTTATAACCTGTTCAGCCAAAAGTTGTCTCTCTACATTTTATTAAAGAAGTATATATTAGTAAAATTTTGGTCAGATTTATATGCCATGTTTAACTGCTTTATTATACTTTTACTCCACTAAACAAGACAGTATCATAATCATTGTTTTACCTAAATGTTAAAATAAAAGAAATTTTAAGGTGCACATTCTAATATAATGAAGATTGTGTTATTTTGAAATTAAATGGGAGAAAATTATATTTTTAGAAAAAAATTATGGATATAATCTGTTTTTATCATTTGTGGTTCTGTCTTTTCAAGAAAACAAACAACAACTTGGTGTTTACTTGAAACAGAGATAATAGACCTGAACTGTGTTTCTGATAAGGTAAAACAAGAGTATAGTCTTCTCTTTTTTTGTTTGTAAAAATAGTTAAATGTGAAATTTTAATTTATAATAATATAATATTCTTTGGAAGAAGAAAACTTAACTACCTACTATAAATACTCCTTAATTATCCGACTGATGGACTAATTGACTGTACACATACAATATATTTTCTAACATTACCTCAAGCTTGAGTGTGTGTACGCACACCAATCTCGATCTCATGTGAGTTTCATTGGCTAATGGCTATTATATAGATTTTTAATATCTGGAGTAGTTATCTCAATTGTATGAATTAAAATGTCGTGGCTCCAATTGGGTATGGAAATTACAGCTTGTGAACTGTTATGGTTGAGGTAATTTTAGAATAATATGAACATATAATTCTATCACTACTAATGAAGCTTATATGATTGTTAAGCGTATCAACATATAGCCTCTATCATTTCTTTTGTGAAGGAACCAAACATGTTGAGATATACTGTGCTTCATAAACTGCTACTGCATTTGCAAATTTAAATGATCAGGTAGCAAATTTTAAATGATCAGGTAGCAAATATTTCACTAAATTCCTTAGAGGCTCTCAAAGCAACTATATATGTGACAAACTAGGTGCCTACAATGTACTACGCTCTTAGTATTTTAATATTAGTAAAGCTGTATGCTGATTTTAGAACTTACTTTTCTTTCAATTAGGAGTAATGCTGCATCAATTTATGCATATATTGATGCGTGGAAAATCGGTCTAAGATGTTTTGTGTAACATTTTTGTTGCTTGATATATGTAAAATATGCCTAATAAGTAGCATATACATTTGCAGTTATTGTCTAGAGAAGATCCACCAGGATGATAATGGGACAGTAATCTGGAAATGCAAGGAGTGTGCTCCAAGTAACCCAAAACGCAAAGCGGAACCGTTACGAAAAAGTGAACGCATAAGTTATGCAACTGATGCTAAGTATAAAAGGATGATAATGAAAAAGAAGAGTGGTGTAGTTAGAAAACAGCCACTTGTCAGATCAAATGAAGGTGAAAGTGTTGGATGCCTTGCCAAAAAGGACACTGAGAAGATACTGCCAATCCTTGAGAATGAAAATGTTTTTTGTAAGCAGCCTGAATCACCTAAAGATCCTTCGAATATGTCATCTGACAAGCAGGCAAGGGAATGTGAGATATATGCAGGGTCTGAAGTCGTAACGCCTCTGCTACTGCAATATTCAGAGTTTGACAAAAATAGCTGTGCTCAGCCACTCAGTGATCCGGTTTTGACGTGAGATCTTTAACTGTGTTGCTGTTGAGTTTTGCCTTTGAATATTTCTCTTCCTTAATTATTGATTTCAAGTTCTCAATAATATTGTTGATTTTCATTTAAGGAGTTATTTATGAAAATCAGTCATTTTCGTTATACTCGTCTCTCCTGTTTGTCAGATCAAATGAAGGTGAAAGTGTTGGATGCATTGCCAAAAATGACACTGAGAATATATTGCCAATCCTTGAGAACGAAAATGTTTTTTTTAAGCAGCCTGAATCACCTAAAGATCCTTCGAATATGTCATCTGACATGCAGGCAATGGAATGTGAGATATATACAGAGTCTGAAGTCATAATACCTCCGTTACTGCAGTATCCAGAATTTGACAAAAATAGCCGTGCTCAGCCACTAAGTGATCCGGTTTGGACGTGAGATCTTTAACTGTGTTTCTGTGGAGTTTTCCCTTTGAATATTTCTCTTAATTTTTTATGCTATGTTCTCAATAATATTGTTGATTTGCATTTAACGAGTTATTTATGAAAATCTGTCATTTTCTTTATACTCATTTCTCCCTCTCTTTTTCATTTATAGGGGGCAATTTAGAATGCACAATGCAACACATTTTCATCTTACTGCATATATATCAAGTAAAGCTTCCCCAAAAGTGAATTCGGCAGTAACAGTTCTCCCTGAACTGCTTGATGTAGAGATGTTATCAAAACGTATCATTTGGCCTCAGAGTTTTGCTGCCAATTCACCTAATAGTGATTGTATTGGGCTCTATTTTTTCCCCCAGTATGAAAGGTATGCTTCTTCAATGGATTATATTTTGCATACTAATTGGTAAGCTCATGTTCTAGATTTCCCTTGGTTTTTTGGTAAATAGGGATGAGATGATCTTTGAACGTGTGCTGGACAAGGTGATTGAGCAAGATAATGCTCTCAAAGCAGTCATTAACAAGCTGGAACTCTTAATATTTTCCTCGCATTTATTACCTCCGGATGAAAGGCGTATGTTATTAGGAAACTTGTCCTTTTGCAGAAAATTTAGAATGATCTTGTTATTTGGTGTTTGATTCAGGGACTTATCTGATTTTTCAGGAATCTGCACAAAATATTACTTGTGGGGTGTTTTCAAATCAAAGCCAAGAAAATAGTGGTGAACTTCTAATCTGCTTTGTTAACTCCCAATATGAAATATCAAATATCTTCTCATTGTTCAATGGGCCAAACCTTTGGCAGTGGAAACAAAGAAGTGACTTACTAACGGTGGTGTGCTATGTTCAGGGGCGGAGCTACATACCTTTCAGGGTATGCAAGTAAACCCCCTGAACCTATAATATTACACCAATTATTCCGGTTTAATACAATTTGAACCCCCTGTATTTATTGTATTGCACCCCATGCCCACATCAAAGATATCTTTCTCTTCAAGTTTATTTTACTTTATGCACAAATTATTCACGTGAGGCTGTGGTTATGTTGTCAAATTGGTTGATGAGTACTCTATACACAAACTTATCAAACAATATGCTATTTTCCATTTCTCCTATAATCCTAATTGCTTTTATTCTTTTTTCTCTTTTTCTTTGTCTCTAGCTAGATTATGTTTATGATCAATAACTGTCTATTATTGATGACATTCACCTTCTAAATTTTATGGCTTAATGCATCATTTGGTCCTTAACTTATTTTTGGTTTTCAATTTGATCCTCTAATTAAAAAATGTCTCAAACTGGTCCCTTATATATTTTGCCGTTACTTATTTTGGTCATCTCCTCTAGTTTTTAACCATAAATATATAAGGTAGACCAACATTATATGTGATCCACCATAGACCTTATATTTTGACCATTTGATCTTTTTTAGAAAAAGATAACCGTTGGATCAATAAGGTATATTTTAGCTAATAGTAAACCACCAACAACTAATGTTTTTTCCTTTCTTCATCTTCTTCCCTTCAATCCTTCATCATCTTCAACATAATCTTCATCCCAACTTAAAAAAACAGCAAGACACAAGCCCGGGAAAAACTCTCATCTTCACAACTTCACGCATGTTCATCAATCAAACCAATAATAAACCCAGAAAAATTTATTAAAATAAATCAAAATGAACCCATCTCATATATATCATGGCCTCTCTCTATCTCTCATCTCCTATCATCACCCATGGCCTCTCTCCTCTTTATTTTCTAATTTTTCTAGATCTGCAAATTTACTCCTTGCATAAGTAAAGCAAAGAAAAGAAATTGATAAGGAAATTATAAGAGTCAATTAGAAGCCATTACAAGCTAAGAGGCAACGAAAAGCAAAAGCGCCCCCAACACACAGTAAACTCCAAGTGAGCAAAATTAAGGCAAATCAGCGTATGAATTTTTGAATGGGAAAGAGTTTAAACTAATGAAGGTATCAATTAAGACAAACAAAATTGAACAATAAACAAAAACAAGTGGGTTTGTGGGTGTCAAATGGGACCTGGGTAGGGAAGAAGGATTCACGTGGAATTAGGGGGGAGATTTTTTATTTTATCAATTTTTGATTTTTCTGGGCTTGTGTTGTTCAATTGTTTATGGGTTTATATGAACATAAAATTTAAGATGATGAAGATGAAGAGGAAGAAGAGGGAAGAAGAGGGAAGGAGAAGAAGAAAGGGAAAAAATTGTGTGTTGGTGGTTCAGTGTGGTATATGATGAACCTGCAATCAAATGGTTGAAACAATTTCAAAAATTGTAGACATTAAAAAACAAACGGACATGACCAAAATGGTAAACGGAAGAAGATTTATGGGACCAAATTGAGACATTTTATATTTATGAGATCAAATTAAAAATCAAAAATAAGTTAAGAGACCAAATGATATATTAAGCCAAATTTTATAAGTTCGTTAATAGCTAATAAATAATGTTTGATACAATTAGTAGTTGAACTTGCAAATAAGTTAACTAAGAGTGTAAAAGATAACAAATTTAATTTGTAGTGTTTGATAAAATTAACAATTGAATTAGTTTTTTTGGTTACAACGGTTGAATTAGTTGATAAAATATGAAATGTCGTAAAAATATTTTTAATTAATGTCTAATTTTTTCATTAACATAATAAAAATAAAATTGACAGAAAAATGATATATTGTAACTTATAAACTCAGCGCGATTTAAATAGCTTATTAAAACGTTATAAGTTAATAAAAATTGCTTAGCTTTTGTCAAAAAAAATAAAAAATTGTTGTGAGCTCGTGAGAAAAATTGTTACTAAATAGGTATAATTTTATCATAGGAGCTCATAAGATATAATAAAAAAATAAAGCACGTTCGATGCATTAAAGCTCACACATACGTAGGAAAATTGACCACATAAGCTATTAAGCTTTTTGTCAAAATAAAAAAATAAAAAAGAAGCTATAAAGTTAACGAGGTTACGTGACAACAACTTTACTGTTGCGTCAAGACTCCCCCTCATAAGCTATAAAGCTGAAAATTTACCTTTACCAAACTGAGTCATAATCCTGCACCCTGACATAGGGTTCTGGTTACGCCACTGGTTATAGCAGTTTTTGTTTTTTGATGAAGTAGGAATACTTTGTACATCATAGGTGGTTTTTGAAGAATTGAAACAGCTACTGCGAAACTGTAGAATTATAACGTCACACCCTTGAAGATAAAATGTTAAATGAATGAATATGGTTAAAAATAGAATTTCTAAAGTGGATTCTGGATTGTTAATTAGTACCGTGGTGTTTTTCTTCTTCTTTGCCTTGATAGCATATTTTGCCCCTCAGCATTTTTTTTAAGGAGCCTCTCAGCATTTATATATCACTCATTTACATTTTCTGTACGATACATGGGAATGGATTCTCTCCATTTTTTTCTCTCATGTTTGTAATCTCACGCTTAAACAATTTTTGCTCAGATTTAATATCTCCTTTGTATTCAACTATTCATAGTTCAATGTTATCTCATGCCTAGGGATGGGAATAGGCTAAGTCGGCCTACAGGGGTCTATGGTCTAGCCTATGATAGGCCAGGTCAAACCAGACTTTTTTCTTAAACAGGGAAGACTTGGACTTTTTTTAGAAGTTTCTTTAGCTTAAAAAGTCAGGCCACATGTCATTCAAAAAGCCTCTTAGACCTATTAGGCTGACCTATTTAAGTAAATAAGAATAATATTATTTATTATTATATAATATTTTGTACTTTGAATTAAAATAAATTTTTTTAACTTTTTCAGTAATTTAAGCTTATTAGTATACATTATTTTTTTTATTGTTTAAATGTATTATTATAAACTATAATTGAAATATGATACAGTATAAAGTCAAATTTCTTAAAAACTCATCTTGATTATAAAAAAAGAGTTTAATCTAATTGATATATTAGTTCACTAGTCTATTTAAACTTAGATCACATTGCATATAAAAAGATGTTCATATGAAATAGACTTTTAAACAAGCTAGCGGGTCGTACCAGACTTTCAGAAGGTCGGGCTCATACCTAAAAAATAAGCCTATGACAGGCCGCAGACCAGACTTCGGCCTTCAAAAATATTGGCAGGCCAGGCTCACGCCTTACAAAGCCTAACTCGGCCTAACCTATTTTCACCCCTACATGCCAATTGAGAGAATTCATTATCGTATATAATTAGTTGCCTCTCTCATTGTCACATCAATAGTTATAAATTGTCTATTTTAAATTGTTAAAATAATTTTACTTGTAATATGACATGACGGTAATATTTTAAAAACTTTAGACACTTGTAATTTATAGAACTTGGAAATTTCTTTGTCAGTATTCAAGAACTGAGAACACTGGAAAAATGAATTTCAAATATGTGTACGGATGGCAATTGGACCCAAGTCCGATGGGTACCCGCAAAAAATATCTGCAATGGGTAGGGTAAAACCCCGCTTTCATGGGTATGGGCATGGGTCCGGGTAATTACCCGCAAACTTAAAAGTGTACGGGCACGGGTATGGGCACTATGCTACCCAGCCCCGCAACCCGCATATATGTATTTATATAATAGAATAAATAATTTATATATATTAATTAATTGATTAATTTACCTAACTATTTAAGCTTAAACCTAAACCTAAAAATTGCTTATTACAGTAACCTAAACCCAACCTCCTATTGTAGTGAATCTTTGTCGCCTGCTTGCCTTTCGTTGCTTTTTGTTGTCCCTCTCTTCTGCTTTGAGGTAACTATATCTTGAATCTCATACTTTTAAAGGGATGAAAATTGGACCCAGGCCCGATGGGTACCCGCAAAATACTAGGATTCACACTGTTTTTTTATTTGGCTAAATAATACGATTCATACTATTTTATGAGTTGATTTTAAAAAATTGAATCCTAGTTTTATTTCAATTGTGATGCTTTTTTTATTGTCTTTTCGTAGTTAAAGTGCGGGTAATGGGTGCAGGTATGGGCAGTTAGGTACCCACAGGGTATGAGGAAGGGCACTTAAGTTTTTGCCCACGAGGGTATGGGGCCGGCTACGGGTATTTTTTACAAACGCGGGTATGGGGATGGGTACTATAGTTCCCTGCCCATTGGGTACCCATTGCCATCCCTAAATATGTGGGAAAAAATGCGGAAATAATGTGAATGATCTAGATCAATAAAATGTAAATAAAGAGCGGATAATATTAAAATTTGAAGGAAAAAAAATGGAGAAAGATTGGTTAAAGGCTGAGGTGTGAAAATTGAGAAAACATGAATAAAAAATGAAAATGATTTATTTCCTCTGAATGTTGAGCTCACAAAAGACTTGTTTTCTATGTCACAAAAATTATAGTGATTTAACGAAAACCATTAAAAACTTTGAAAATTGATCTAGTGGTAAAATAATAGGTCCTGAATTTTGAGGTTTTGTGTTCGAACTTCGTTAATATATTTGGAGAAACGAAATATAATTTCTTTTGTAAATCTTAATTTGAGGGACTTTTCTATCTTGAAAAGAGACGTCGTCCCCCTACACAAAATTTTCATGAAAAAACACAATAAAATATTTCTTTTAATTTCATAGCATACCGATGTTCCATTTATTGTTTAAAATTTGAAGCCTCAACCTCAAATTTTATTATTTTTTATTTTAAAATTATTTTTCCAGGTTTTTCTTAAAAAAATTAAAGCCTTTCAAGGCCAAAATATGGCTTTGTTTTACTTTTCTTTAACCTTATTAGGAGTACTTTTTTTAGAGGATTACATTGCATTAGTACGAAATAATTGACATCGTACAAACTTAGGGCTAAGCAATGTTGGGCCGGGTCAATATATGTGAACCCATTAAGCTACAGAACTGAACTACGTTACATTGCTGCTATATATTACGATTTAGATCACTGAACCAAAACCCTAGCTGCCTAATTGTTATCACAGAGTGCCGCATACAGTTTCGGAGATTCGCTCCCGTCGCCGGCAGTTTACAGCATTCAATCATGGCTACCGAACAACTCTCATCCCGTCAGCTTTCTCAAAAGGAAGCTGACATCCAGATGATGTTGGCTGCTGATGTCCACCTCGGCACTAAGAACTGCGACTTCCAAATGGAACGTTACTGCTTCAAACGCCGCAACGATGGTAACGTTCAAATCTCTCTCAACTACTTTTGATTATATATGTTGAATGGTAGTAGCCTTTAGTGTTTTGTTTCTTAATCTTATATATATTGAATTTGACATTTGATTGTTTAGAATCGATACTAAGTGGATCTGATGTCATTTACTTTCGTAATAATGTTTATTGGATTATTAATTACTACAATTTTGGTTTCGATTAATGTTGCACTTTCATTTTGTGCTGGCTCTGTTTGGAATTCTGTAAAACGGTTTTTAGCCCTGTTTGGTTGCGGTTAACTAGCTGATTGAATTTGAATTTGTAGTGTTTAGTAAAATTGAGATAAAAGTGATTACCTATAAGCTTTAACCGATCAAAAAGTGTAGCATTGGTTAACTATCAAAAATTGTTATATGCTCATTAAAATAGCTATAAGCTCATGAGAAAATGACAGTTACTAGACAAGCTTTATTCAGCCTTTAGCTTAAATACGAGTTTCACCAAACAGATCCTTAGTTTTGCATTTTGTTTGGTTCTTTTTTTTATAACGGATAAGATTGTCTTAAAATCGATTTTGCCCAAGTAAGTGACACCTTGTGTTTGGGTTCCTTGATTCTATCATTGATACATTCTTCTTTGCGTATACAAAATTATTCTGTTGCAAATACTTGGTGGACAAAAAATGGATGTTTGATTGTATGTTTTTTTGTTTTAATGTAGGTATTTACATCATTAATCTTGGAAAGACTTGGGAGAAACTTCAACTAGCTGCAAGGGTTATTGTTGCAATTGAGAACCCTCAGGACATTATTGTCCAATCTGCAAGACCTTATGGACAGAGAGCCGTTCTTAAGTTTGCTCAGTACACCGGAGCAAATGCTATTGCTGGAAGGCACACTCCCGGAACCTTTACAAATCAAATGCAAGTTTCCTTCAGTGAGCCTCGTCTTCTCATCCTCACTGATCCTAGAACTGACCACCAGGTGAAACCAATATCCTTAACGTGTTTGCTTGTTAATATCAGTTATGGCTATATTTTTTTGTTGTTTTAGGCTTATATATTTCCCTTATTGGTTGATATTTGTGCATTTTGCTTTTATAAGGTTTTGATTTTTGCTTTGTCTGCTTTGTCTTGTTTGTTTGCAGCCAATCAAGGAGGCTGCTCTTGGAAATATTCCAACTATTGCTTTCTGTGACACTGATTCTCCTATGAGATATGTTGACATTGGAATTCCCGCTAACAACAAGGGGAAGCATAGCATCGGTTGTCTCTTTTGGCTTTTGGCTAGGATGGTTTTGCAGATGCGTGGTACTATTCGCCCTGGTCTTAAGTGGGATGTGATGGTAAACTATTTTTGATTTTGTGTATCGTAATTGTTGAGAGTATTTGCAGTCTTCTGTTAATCTCAGAAAGCTTATATGTGTGTCCGTTGTCTAATGTTTTTCTTGACGCAGGTTGATCTATTCTTTTATAGAGAACCCGAAGAGGCCAAGGAGCAAGAGGAGGATGAAGTTCCTGCTCTAGATTATGCCATTGCTGACTTCAATGCTGGTGGTCCATCTGATGGTCAGTGGCCTACTGCAATTGAGCAGCCATGGACTGATGCAGCACCACAGCCTATTCCAGCAGCTCCTGGTGTCAACTGGGCAGCCCCAGAAGCTGGTAAAGAACAATGTTTTTTCTCTTTTTGAATTCTTAACCTAAACTCAAGATTTTTTGGCATTTCTCTTCAACTTTGATTTGGGTTGTCCCTTGATCTTCAATTTGTTTTAGTGCCGTTATTGTCATCTTCTGAAATGATTTTTTTACTTTCCCAAGACATCAATTCTACGCTCATTAATTCTCTATTTAAGATTTGTTGCGATCAAAATTGATGCAGCCCGTGCTGTTGAGTTAATTTTTTCGGAACCACTTATTCATTTTTTTTTATTAATTTAGAGTATTCTTTCAGTTGCAGGGGACTGGGGTGAAGCCGTACCACCACCACAACAAATTCCCACTCCCGGAATCGAATCTGTGACAGCAACTGGCTGGGATTAAAAATAGTTTTTGATCTTATCATGTTCCCCCTCAGTTAATTTTACTTCCCTTTCCCTAAGTAAAATTTGGGTCAGTTTTTTGGTAGCTTAGTAACATTTTCTTCTAGTTTGTTATGGGTGGCAGAAACATTGTTTACTTCCTGAGATATTAAGTAAAATTGTACTATTATTCTTGCAGTTATAATCTTTAATGTACTGTTTGCATTTTGCCTCCACTTGTGTTTGGCATACTTGTTGCTGATAATCAATTTACTCCAGTTAACCATGGTTTAATTTCAGAATAAATTTAGTGTAGGAATATGGTTTTTTACTTGTATACATCAACTTTGGTATTCTTGCACACATGTTCCCATAATAATTAGCATTCCTCTTTTCTTACATCAACTGCTTGCCCAATTTTGTCTGAAATGAATGCCGCAAATCAAACCTGCGAAGTTCCAATTATACAGTTTTGTTTTTACATCAATAACTGTTTTTTAGTTGTTCAAATAAAATTGTCTTTCCAGTCTTCAATTTTTATCTGCATGGTTACGCTATTTTGTTGATTCTTAAATTATCTCCTCTATGATTCAAACCTTGGGTATCACCATTCCTTGAATAAACAGCATGATTGAATTAGGGAATGAAACTGATATTCATTTACAAGTGTTCAAAGCTTATTTAGCTGAAGCCAGCCGACCAACTTTATTGAGAAACTTGTTCTTACAAGAGCCAAGTTGTTATAAACTGGAAGTTAGCATTCTCTGTGCTACGAATCCCTGTGGTTTGGGTGCAGTGGATGACCTTCGTGGGAGGAACAACCGAGGAGAACAAGCAGCCCTTAAAACTTGTTCACCTTAAAGATGGTGATCAGTTCTAGGGTCAGTGAGGATGAGAAGACGAGGCTCGCTGAAGGAAACTTGCATTTGATAGTAAGGGTTCCAGAAGCAGAGCTAAATTGATCAAAGAGAGCTATAACAGCTCGTTAGGATCTTATAGCTTTAAAATACCATCGGCAGCAAAAAATCCAATGGGAAAGTTCCTGGCTATCAACTATAATTTGTGCATTTCACGAATTAAAGTAGTGATTGATAAGTGTACTGTTAATAGGAATGCATGAAATAAAAAACATTAATAATATATTTTCTGAAAAATATTATCTCCTTACATAAATAGTCAAGGGCGTACGAATCAAACCAATAACTCGATGAACTTGAAGATCCAATCCTAATATTTTAAATTAGTTTAGTCTTTTCTTTGTTGGAGTCTAAATTAAGCCACACCTCTCAAACTTAACCTCTATTAGTTTGAGAGTTGGTTTCACGTCTTTCAAAATGAGCCACTTGAAATTCAAAGCAGACAATTTTATTTTATTATTATTTATTTTATTTCACACTATATTTACTTGTATTGTGTTAAAAAATATGTAGCAATTATAGTTTTTTCATTGTAGCGTGCGTATGTGCTTGTTCTTTTTTTTGTATGTCTTAACCCTTCGGTTTCTATGAGATGGTGTCCCTAATCATACAGAGTTTGATCAGGAGTTAACTAAAGTATAGCTAAAAATTCTTCCAACTAGAAATCAAGTTCTAGTTTTTTCGAACGATTCAACTTTAAGTGGAGTTCATTATCTATTTGAGTCGGTCACTCAGTTAACTTAGATACTAATTCTAATGGTATAGAAAATCTATAGTTTTTTTTCTTTCAAAATAAACTTGTTTAATGTTTAAAATTATCTGAAGCAAGCATGTTTTTCATTGATTTGATTCGAATTTCATAAGAAAATACTACAATAAATGAATCAAATCAAACTAACTAATATTGATTAGTTGGTATTCTTTTCCTTCGAATTCAAACCAAAACACCTCCTCATTGCTCACACCAAAAAATAAGGTACACACATACTTATCTCGGTTAATATTCGTTTTCCTTTTTTGATGAAAGAAATAAATTTAAGATAAAAAGATAATGCCCTGGAAATACCTTACCTTAGGCTCAAAGAATTTACATTACAAATTTAGTATTCCTATCATATGCATGAGAGTGACACAATAGAAAATATTGTAGTCGAGGGAAAAATACATGTACTTTTTTGGGTGAAATATGTACTTAATTTTTTTTTTACCAAGGTCAGCATTTACTATATATCTATTTAACCATTGGTGCGTAGTAAATAAATTAGTTATTTTCTTTGGGCCCCACTCCTTCTCTATCTCAAAGTCCCATTTCACCATGAACCCACCGGAGTTACCCACCGGCAAGCCACGTCAACCTTCTCTCAAAGTCAGCAAAGAATCTCGCAAGATCATCAAGAACACGCCACCGCCTAAACCACCATGATCCGCCGAGAGTTGTCTATTCTGTCGAACCGAGAGTCATTCACGTCAGTCCCCAAAACTTCAAAGTTGTGGTCCAACGCCTCACCGGTAAACCACCAGATAACAAACAACCTGCAAGACCCGGTGAAGTGTCACCGGCGGCAAGGTTTGCTTCCATTCAAAGAACAAGCCCCAAGAAGAAACAGAGATTTTCTTGGAATAGAGATGATGATATGATGCAGATGCTGGATGAAGGCGTGCAAATGGGTCAAGTTCCTGGAATCTTGTTGCCGGAGTCGTCTACATTGCCGCCAATATCGTCGGAGAATTTTTCGCCAGTGTCATTGCCGTCAACACCATCGTATATTTTATCACCGGAGACTTTTTCGCTGATAACATCAGATATTTTCTCGCCGGAGACGAATATGCCTCTGGTACCATCGGATATTTACCGTTCGGTGACAATGCCGATGATGCAATCAGAGTTTTACCCGTCGGAGTTTTACACGCCGGAGACTATTCCGCAGGTGTATTTATAGTCAAATACATTACAACAGATGCCGTTTGAGGTAACTGTACCGGAGTTTAACTTTCCGGCAACTATGCCGGTGATGTCATCGGGTTTTTTCTCGACAAATACATTACCACCAATGCCGCTTGAGGTCTTTCCCCCAGTTACAAGCATGCAGTCGCAGACGGTGGTATCTTTCAATGACGTTTGGCCTGGGAATAACATCTCTGCAAGTCCGTCGAATTTTCTTTCCGGCGACGTTGTTCCGCCGCAGATGCCACCGAACCAGTTCGGTCGTTTTGATTTCGACTAAGTTTATTTCTTCTTGTTCTTTCATACATTCTTTATATTCTCTTTAGTTATGATTGCGTAGGAGAATACAACACTCTTTCAGTGGCTTTTCTATGTGTTATGCATGCCACAGTTTTAGACAACAGAAGATAAATTTTGCAGTTTGCATGCTTTCAATTTCTTTGTATTTAGCTTAACTTAATTAACTCTAGCCTCCGGTAAAAAGAAATTAAAGCTTCGCATAATTAACTTTCACACCAACTTATTTGTTTTTGTTTGGATGATATGATGTATGTAATTGGAGATGTTACACAATTTTGAATTTGAATTCTACTTTCATATTCTTTTAATTGAATCAACTCATTTATATTGTTTATTTTGATATTCTTTATTCTTAACATTTTTATTTGGATAGAGTAATTCATTATAATATAAAAATTGTGTCTATATCAAATTTTGAAAATTATTAGATCATTTTGAAATTCTATAAAAAGATAGGACTGATGTGAGCACAAAATAACGATTAATCTAAATCTAAATAATTGAAAAAGTTAGTAGGTGGACTAATTTCTGGTTCACATATTTTTGTATTAACTCTTTAGTTCCTAGAAGATTAGTTCGTAGAAGAAGGGATCATAGTAAGCCGAGTTCAATCGGAAGTAAAATCTGACAAAAAATTGAATTTCAATTCTCGAATGATTTCAACTTTTTGTAGACAATTTATATCTGCGTCATTTCATAATTTTATAGATTGTCAAATTATGTCTTCTTTTATTCAAACCTTGGTTATTATCACCATTCCAAGAATAAACAGTAAACATGATCAAATGCACAAGTCTTGATCAAACAAGGGAATGAAAAATGGTAATATACCCCCTTTTTCAAAACTTATTTAACTGAAGTTAACTGATCAACTTTGTTGAGAAACTTGTTTGTGCAAGCGCCAAGTCGAGACTGCATGTTCTCTATTATAAACTCGAAGTTAGGATTCTTTATCCTCCATTGAAGAATAGAAAAACCAAGATATTTCACCAAAGATGTGGTGACACGAACAAGTTTGATTTTGCTTCATTTAGTCAATTTATGAAAGAGATAATACAGTAATAGCTTAGTGAGATCCATGAAATCTAATAAATCAGTAGTGGATCTTTTGTGTTTATCTCCCTCATAAGTCATAAAACAAAGTAAATGATACATGTGGTTTGGGTGCACCTATTAGCCTTCGTGGGAGGAAGAACCTAAGAGAAGAAGCCTTTAAACTTGTTAACATTCACCCTATGGCCAGAAGAATAGCTAAATTGATCACGAGTATACGCAATAACAGCTCATTAGGACATTTTAGCTTTAGAAAACAATGAGTGAACCATCAAATTAGTCCCTGAATTTTCACGCGTCGGCCAACTTAGTCCCTCAATTATGCGAAATATCAACTTAGTCCCTGAACTTGTTAAATGTCAATCAAGTTAGTCCTTCTGTTCAAACGGAGCATTAACGGGCTGACGTGGCCGTTAACCTCTCACATATCAGACGCCACGTAGGCAGGGACTAATTTGGCTGATAATAACAAACATTTCGAAGGACTAAATTGATTGATTTGCAGAAAATGTTTTGGCTTTCTTCCCAAATAGCTCTTTTCTTCCCCAACGGCTCTTTCTTCCCCAATTGCATAAAATTGAAACCCTAATTACACAATCTACAATCTACACTCAATAATCACCAAAATTTCCTCCAATAATAAGTGGTCCAGTTCTTCCCCAATTCAATAAACTTCAAACCCTAATTTTTTTCGTATTGAATCTGAAAGCCAAAATCCTCAAAATTTCTTCAAGCAAAACTATTGAAATCGAATCTGAAATGATGGGGGGTGGGTATATGGGGAAAAACGGTTATGAAAGTCAAGCTTCATTT
>Ga0228710_1006055_pt1 | contig 18544 bp, 6 predicted proteins | sample MedpolnodulmetaG_FD_177995 | JGI IMG/M metagenome (GOLD analysis project Ga0228710, IMG submission 177995) | Root nodule microbial communities from Medicago polymorpha collected in Santa Monica, California, United States - pink nodules | ecosystem: Host-associated > Plants > Roots > Nodule...
TCTCTCTCTATCATGGCTTAATGTTGCTGACCAATCTTCAACCAAAGCTAAAACAAAATAAACTCAATTCATCTTCGTCTCCTTGCTTCTTCATTTATTGAAAATCGAAGCGAATGTGAGACGGAAAGAGGTTAAACAAATTAAATTTTTAAATCCACCTTCACTTCAATGAACTAAAAAAAAAACTTAAGGGACCTATGTGAAATCTAAAGATAACTTTAAGGAGTAGATGTATAATTTAGCCTAAATTTTGGGTCAAATGTAAAATTTCAAAAGTTTGAGGGACCAATTTCAAAATATGAAATATAAGGACCAATTTGTAAAAAATTTAAATTTATATGGAACGAAAAATAAATAGGAACCAGTGTGTAAATTTCTTAAACATAGGAACTAATTTGCATAATTTGAAAGAATCATAAGAACTAATTTGATATACATATTATATAGAGTAAAGAAGGCATATACATTGCATAATATATGCAGGGGTTGGGGTTAACCCCACTCATTTACTTTAAAAAATTGAATTTCTAACCACCAGACTACCTGAAAGAAAAAAAAATCATTTTACGTTCTTAGTTTTTAAATGGTATATGAAATTATCTAAATTGAGTTTTGACAAAATATTTCATTAAATCTATGCGTTTGAAATTTCTTCATATTTATTAGACACATCAGTAAATTTACAAGTGATGTCTACAAACGAATTATTCAAACAATAAAATTCACATTAAAACTACATTACTTCAAAAAAGGTATCGCATCCAAAGTTCAAACAAAATGTATGATGGATTCTCCATTTTTATAGTTCTTCAAAAACTCATAGTGGTCTACGTCTTTGTGAAATTTTGTTGGGTCATGAAGAGATTGTTCTTCTTGTATCATTGACTTGGAGCTTGCTTTAAGCCGTATAAAATTTTCTTCAGCGACACATATGGTATTCTTTGCTTAGTTCTACAAAACCTTCAGGTTGCTCCATATAGATTTCTTCATGTAGGTCTCGATTCAAGAATGATGTTTTAACATCAAGTTGTTATATCTCTAAGTCTAGTTTTGAAACTAGCCAAGGATTTATCTAATGGATGTCATTTACACCTCCGGTGAGAATATTTCTTCAAAATCATTGCCTTTATTTTGATGGCGCCCCTTAATGACAATTCGTGCTTTGTACCCGGGGTTCAACTTGTTCTATTGAGACTTGAGTTTGAACATCCAATTATTTTTCAATGTCCTATTTGATTAGGGTTCCACGATGAACCATTTCTTAGCTGTTGGATTCTATTAATAAAGTTTTTTATTTAGTTTATGATCTAAAGTCTGATTTAATTTGTATATATTTGTTTCTATACCACATCTTAGATGGAGCACAACATGATTAACAACCCTAATTTCGTCTGACTCCGACATAGTAAATTGCCTAGTTTCTAAGTTAAATTCTTTTAATCGAATCTAAGTATCAATTTAGGGTTATGACTCATCTTAAGGGAACACCGCAATTGTAACTGGTTGAATTGCGGCGATATGAAAAAAAAGTTCCACTGATTTATCACGGGCTCATGTTCTGCTTTCTTAAATCCAAAAAAGCAAGACATAAACTAATAATCATTCAAGTTAATTTCAACAAAGATGGAGGGGGGTGTTCCGTAATCGATGTTATACCTCTGAATCACAAAACCTAATCTCGCATTGGACATGACAATTAAAACCCTGCAACCACATTTAAATCTCTTCTTGTATTTACTTTCAATCCCTATGGAGACGACTATACCGATGAAGACGATAACTTACTATTTTATTACTTGCTATGATTTGGTCCACTTGCCGATTCACACCATCGATATTCACCATGCTTATTGGTTTATCTATCAATATTCTCTTGAATATAGCAAAATTCATATATTTTGGAGACATAATATGTCTATTTAACTTGAAATATCTTGTAATTCTCCAACATGACACGCCTTATGCTATGACGGTTCAGTGTATATATACTTCCTTTGCCTTATTTTAAAAAAAAACATCATTCTCTTTTCCCAAAAAATAATAATTATTCTCTTTTACGATCCGCGATTGGTAATGGGATAACCAAAAGAGGAGTAGAGGAGACAAGGTTACGTGCTGGGTAGCGCCGCACATCTGTTTCGGGTACATGGGCGACGAGTAAAATGACCCAAAATCCTAGGAGCTAATCCAAAATCACCTACTCAATTGACAGGCATAGCTTTCGTCGCTGCTTTATTTTCTTGAAGTCATGTAAACCAGAAATGAATTAACAAATATGAAGCAAGACGAACAGAACTTCTAACTGAAGCTTCTCACGGGGTCCTTTTCCAACCTCTCTCTTATGCGTTCGGGGGTGCCCCCCTTTGAGTTGACACACCATTAACGGATGGTGATATTGATCACCCAAATTAATAGATTCTTAGATTATTTTTTAAAAATGAATATTCTCTTTATCTAAATTTTATCATAATACCTTAATCAATTAGTTTTAAATACATTTATGAAATTCTTGACAAACAAAAAATGCATTTATGAAATTATCAATTTAACATAATATTATGTACCCCAATTTTTTATTTTATTATACTTTTAACTTAGATAGAAATTCTATATTTTTAGCTCAGATAGAGATTCTAATAGTACTTATCAATTTAAATGACTAAATTACTCCGTGTTATTTTGCTTTTGTGAGAAAATTACGTCATCTTTAAACATATATAGAACCAAAATGTTTTCTTTTTTGAAGGAATAAGGAACCAAAATGTTGAATTACGCAAAATCCGTTTTTGAATTTTTTTTTTACGGATTTTATAGATGAACATTTTGGTAGAGTGGTTAATATCCTTTTTTTTTTTTAAGGAAGAGTGGTTAATATCCTTGTTTTGTAGAAAGAAAAACATTGTTCGAATATGAGATTTTGCACAAAAAAATATATATAGAAAAGTTCCAAAAATATCATTTTCAATGCTCAAACTCATATAAAAAAGTTCAAAACATAGTTTTGTCATAAAGATTTGTGGACTATTACAAAGACTTTTATATTTTTTACAAATGTTACAAAAATATCTTTAACTTCACAACATTCTTCTAGCTCGTCTATTTTCCACATACTTATATTTCATTTTTTTATTTACAAATACTTAATATTCATTTTATTGTGTTGATAACTTGGCAAAGATAATTAATTTCATTTTTTAGCTCCTATTTTATATTTAGCTCAAGAAAATGGTTCTCCATTTATAATTTTTTTATCTCTTAATTTTCACATTTGATATAAGTTTGGTTGCAACCCAATTTCCGGCCAAAAAAGGTGTATTTTTGGCCTGAAGCAGATTTTAGGTTAAAATAACGATGTATGAGGTTGAGGTCGACTCTTAAGACTTCCTTACACCAAAAAGTCTTATATTATTTTTAAATCAAGCCTAAAGATAGTTTATAAACAATCACACATTCCTCCTTCCACCAAATTTTCTTTTACAAATGACCAAACAGTGAACATTCATACAATACACAAAGTGGATAATAACTTAAAAAAGACGTGGAGCCAACTTGAGTTCAAGTTCAAAACTAGTTGTAATTTAATATAGAAGTAGTTTTTCATATGAAATCATGTATTTTCATCTGAAGAAAATATTATGAAGTTGATTCACATTTAATATAGTGAATATAATAGATTGAATCACCAGTAAAATATTCCTCTACGTCTCTTTCATTGAGGATTTAATATTTAATTTTTTAAACATGAAAGTAAATCTCTTAAAATATACTAGAATATAAAGAATATAAGATCCCGAAAGCAAATCTCTTAAATATTCATCAATGTCTCTTTCCATGGGACACATAGTTTTTTGTTTGGTTCTTCTAAGGTTAGGAGAGATCACGTGGAGGGTGCAAAGAGCTAAGCTACCACCCTACCACACGAATAATTGGGACTTTTTCCTAAGAGTGAAAATACTTAATTAACTTGACCAATAAATTGTAAAGTGATTTATAAATAATACTATCAATTTAAGTTATTTAATCTAATTCTATAATTACAAAATGTTAATTAAGGGGTTGGCCCAGTGTCTTAAAGACTCGAAATTAAAGAACGTACTCATTACCCAGAAGTCCTAGCTCAACTGGCAAAATGCCGAAATTGTTAGGCCGGATGCCATGACTGGGGTTCGAACCCTGGTACCTCCACTTGTGTATGTGAGTTTATAATGGTTTTGTCATTTCGTCTATCTACCAAAAAAAAAAAAGAACGTACTCAATTTTAAGTCTCAGATTTGATCACTGAAATTAATAGGTTCTTAAGCTAGATATCGAGTTTTTTTTAAGGGAAATGTTAACTTGTGCCCTTAAGGCATAAGTTAATGAATCAAATATAATATTTTTTTGTTGGAATATGTGTATTGAATTTATTTTTTAAATTTGTAATAAATTGAATGCACAAAACCTAAGGGAATATTTCTACGTTTAGATTTCTTATTTTGTGCTCTAAAGGCACAAGTTAGCATGATCTTTTTTTTTGAAATGGGAATAATTTTATTAAGCCGAATTCGACAATAAGTCTAAAGATACAACCCCAGAGATACAAGACGGAGTCTCTTCGACCCAAACAAAATCTGAATTGGAAGAAAGAGCAAATTTTGCTAGGTAATGAGCGGCTTGATTTGCCACCCTTCTAACATGGACATTATCAAAAAAATTTAAATACATTCTATTTGTCTAAATTTATCAAACATCAAACATGTCTATAACACTACTTCATTTTTCCCTAATAAAACTTTTGGTTACAAAGCAAAAGACAAAGGAAACTGCAACAAAAAGAGAAAAAACAACAAGAAAAAAACAGAAGGAACTACTCTCTAGAGTAAAGGATTCCAACTACGTCCATTTTAATAAGATGCAAGAAATCATCTGGAGGAGAGGCATGGAAGAATTTCCCTAATAAAATACCATTCACTTCATTTTAAATACATTTATGACATTATCAATTTAACATATTATATAGTTCATGACAAGATGAGCCTAAGGTGCGGGCAGGGGCGGTTTTACCACCCAGTTAGCCTGGGCACACACCCGGGCTCAACCCATAATTTCTTTATATCACTGCAAGAAATTAATAAGAAATTTGACTTTTAGTGACAACCAAATTCCGTCACCATAGAGAAAATTTCTGTAGCTAAATCTGTCTGTCATTGTCAAATGGCTTTCACTTCATATTTTCCTCCTTTACCTACGGACAAAGCCGTAGGTAATTCTAAAAAGACCATTTTAAAAATATTACGGACTTTTACCTACGGTTACGGCTGTCACTAAAACTTATCATTGTTTTATTTTATTTTTTAAATTTTCTATTCTACTATAAATTCTAAAAATCAATATAATAAAATATTATAATCAATATCATTGGAATTTGAAATTGATTACTATAATCAATTTTTAGAATAAGTTTTTTAAGTGACTTAACTAGAATAATTTGTCCCTAACTATGAACTATTATATCATTCACCCAAACCAATACTCAATACTCACATAAATACTCAATACTCACATAAATCAAAATCTATATATACTCCGTTGCTCATTTAATTTATGGTAACAAAATTTGAATCATTATTCATAGTAGCTTATTAGACAAAATGATATACTATCAAGTTACAACTTACAATCTCTTCTACAATCACTTCATACCTAAAAAAACTTACACTTACTTCTACAACAGGGCAAAATAAATCAGATTTTAACTTCTAATTTGTGGATCTTCAATAGCGGGTGCACCAAAGTTATTAACAACATCAACAAGATCACCAATTGTCATGCCCTGTCAATAAGCTAGTAAAATAATCTTATATTCCCGTAAGAATTAATTGTTACTAACAAGATCAACGATGTGTGGTTCAATGACTTGATGATATGTTACACCGAACGAGAGATATTCAAGTCACTTGATGATGTTGATATTATTCGAACATTAACCGCAAAGAGGTCTCAGAAATAGCATTTACCTCCTAATTTTATCTAGCACACTATTGGCAGGTTATGTTTCATCTCACTTATTTTAAATTGAACTTTTATTGAAAAAATGACCAGCCTATTTTATTTCGATTTATGATTATTTATATATTATGTCACATGTGAATTTGCGGTCTAAATTTTGTCTAGCCTCTACAGATTAATTCCTGGCTCCGCCACTGGGTTCGGGGAAGTGAGACCATACGTACATGACTATATATTTTCTTTTATGGATCTTCCGAACAAATATCATAAGGACATTGTTTATAAAATCCATGAAAAGAGATTTTGTTTTAAAAATACAAGTCACAATTTTTAATATAAAAGTACTCACACTAACAGATGTTTAAACAATGTCCTATAAAAAAAAAATTCAAATTCAAAATATTCATCTTATTTACCCTGCTCCTTGCAAATGGGTTTTGCAACTTGGATTTCGATCCGATCTCTACACACAATGCAACATTTAACTCTAATTTTTGGGATACAAGATCATTAAACATCGATTAAGAGAAACCCTCAATTAATTTTAATAAAAACACAAAAATATATCAAATTAGGATTGATAGGTTCATTATTTTCATCATCAACCCCATAAAACAAACCCAGAAAATTATGAATTTTTTGGGTTACCCAAAAATTGAAGCAACACACACTTGGATCTTGAAATTCATTAAGTTCATTGTTCCACTCTTTTTCTGATAGATAACTAACTGTGAGAAGGTGGAAGCATGTTAAATATCTCCGAGTGTAGAAAATGAAATCAATAGGTACTTTTGCATGACATTGTGATTGTTTACTACTCCCTCTGGTACAAAACAAAATATAAGCAAAAGTGCGTCAAATAAATTGATGTATTTGATTCAAAATATGGTCCAAATGTATCAACTATCTTTGAATCGCGTTTGCTTATAAGGAAGTTGTGCATTCACCCATGGTAGTCAAATCGAGATATGTATCATGTATCATTCGACCACTTTTTTTACTCGTTTATTGTATCGTATCCAGTATCGTAAGATACATGAACAAAAAAAAAGGCCTTAAAATATCATATATAAACTTCAAGATACTTAAAAAATTAAGTAAATAAACAAAAGTAAATAACATAAAACATCCTTAATTAAATCAAAATCAAACATATAGATCGTAGAGTGTAGAGAAGCAGATCATGTATGTGTTAGAAGCCGTAAAGGAAAAGAAGGTGAGTGGATTTTGGCAATAACTACAAAACTCTTGAATATAAAATGGTTCACCTGCAATATATGATGGGTCACATAAATCCAACCCAAGCAAATCGGGTAAATTTGGGGTTTTCTGGAGGGTCATGCAAAACCCTACCCGGTTCCAAGACTCATCCATAAAAAACAGAAAATGTTTTGGAATTTTTGTTGGGTTGTGGAACCCGACCTGGTTTCAGCATCTGAAACTGAAATGTCACAGTATCATAGGATACTAGATTGAATTAGGATACATAGGATACACATGGGATCACCCATGGTAGTTTTCATATCGTATCAAGATACGTATCATGTGATACTAACTACACTGCATTCAACAATCATGCTCCACTAATTGTTTTTGATTCCAATTATTGTGTGTCGTTTCATTCCGATCACTGGTTTTTAGACGATTTAGTGGTTTTCTTTTACTTTTCTTGTACATAAGATGAACAATGGATATGAGGGTTGAAATCGATTTTATGTTACCAATTTTTCTAAGAAATACAACCCAACCTCTTTATGAATCTCATAAGGGTAGTGTATGAAGATAATGAGAACAATTAAATGAGAATCAAATACGAATAATTTGAATGACTAAGTTTCATGATTCTTTGTCTGCATTGATCTTAGTGATGTTATCGAATTTCGGGTTGCATGAATTTGTTTTCAAATTTGATAAAATTATGAAAGAAAGATGCAGATGAAAATGATAAAAGACATATTTACTATATATAGAAAACAAAATCAGCAAATTATATTTCAAACTCCTAAAACATATGACCAGTGGTGTAGCTAGATTTTAAACATCGGGGGACCAAGTCTTTCGCTGTCGAATTAGGACTACAACTTGTTTTACCATTACTCAACACCATTATTCTCTTTGAAAGAAAAAAAATACCAATATTCTGTTTTGAGATTTAGCCCCTTTCTACCATGAAAGGCCAAAAAAGGGAGAACAAAAAAGTGGGTAAAATAAATATAACACTGATAAAAATAAATATTTTAATGTGAAATATTTACTTTTGTCAAAAAATGTGAAATATTTACTAAAAACATGTGATCAATTGAGTGAAAAAAGGACAAAAATAACACATCAATATAATCAAGAGACATTTTATTATTATTATTATTATTATTATTATTATTATTATTATTATTATTATTATTATTATTATTATTATTATTATTATTATTATTATTATTATTATTATCATTATCATTATATGATGATTTTTTTAAAAGGGTTTCATATGTCAATATATAAGTGCTAAAAATGAAGAAGTGATCAACAAATTTTCTATTTGTTACATACAAAGGAGAATAAACATGGCTACAATTATCAATCAAGTTTGTTTATTTTATAATCATATATATCTTCCTACTTCATGTTGTAGCCAATAACAGGCGTAAGACATTTTTCTCATCCTCTACAATTTTTATTTATTTTTGGTCAAGACATCCTCTACAATTTTATTCTTTATTTTATACTCAATCTTTCATCCCACTTTATCGACATGAATTATTTTATGGTTTACATTATAGCATTTACAGAATGTAATTACGGGGAAGACTGTATAGCTCTAGAAGCTTGTCGCTGGATAGGGAGGTATCAGTGTCTGATATGTTTCAGGGTGGATGGGGTATTGATGGTGCGGCGTGGAGATGGAGGCGAAGGTTGTTTGTGTGGGAGGAGGAGATGTTGGGAGACCTTACGTTACTTCTTCAGAATGTGATTTTGCAGGTACATAAGGCTGACAAATGGAAGTGGACTTTGGAGTCATCTAATGTTTTCTCTGTTAAAAGTGCTTATAATGCCCTTACTTCTCAACCTCCAATTGAATTACTGGTGGCTGTGTCCTCCTTGTGGCATAAAAATGTTCCTTTGAAGGTTGTGCTCTTTGCTTGGCGGCTGTTCCGGGACAGGTTACCTACGAAGGACAATCTTCATCGCCGTGGTGTTTTGGGTCAAGCCTCCATGCTTTGTGTGTCTGTGGGTTGACGGAAACATCAAATCATTTATTTTTACATTGTAATATTTTTGGGTCAATTTGGCATTTCATTAATAGGTGGATTGGCACATCCGCGGCTGCCCCGTTTAATATGTCAGACCATTTCAATCAATTCAGTTTCAGTGGTGGTATATCCAATGTGCGTCGCTCGATTTTACAGGCTATATGGTTTGCTACGGTGTGGGAAATCTGGAAGGAAAGAAATAACAGGCTCTTCAATGATAAAGTATGCTCGATTATTCAGGTGGTCGAAAAGATTAAGATTCTTGCCTATTCGTGGTTGAAGGTGAAATTTGTTGCACTTCCTCTCAACTACCATGGCTGGTGGCTTAGTCCGTTCGCCATCTTGGGCATAGGCTAGAGTTTATTTCTGTTCCTGTGTTTTTAATTTTGTGTACAGGTTTCTTATGTAAATACTGTTTCGTTTTTGGTGTCGATTTCTTTGTACATCTTGTGCTTAGAAAGACACCTTATTTTTGGTAATATATTCCATTTTAGCCTCTTCAAAAAAAAAAGCTCTAGAAGCTTGTGACCCAACTGAAGTTCCTAGGTGTGTTTTCAAGATGTGCCTATGTTTTTAACAGTAAGTTGACAAATAATTTAGTTACTTCTATGTTTATACAACCTGTTTTACTCTTATGATTTCTTGCATAACTAAACTTTCTATCTCTAACTTTTAATTTATTCGACAGACATATAAGCATGATGACTATATTATGCAAGTGTTGTTATTTTGGTTTGCCGTTACAAGATATATGGAGAATAAAATGCCACTATATTCAGAATTATAAATGAATGTGACAAATAAAGGTAATGCAATTATGTAAAATCATTACTATTAAATAAAGATAATATAATTATCATGTAATTATACTATGCATACACAATTGTTTTACTCCGTATGCATACACTTATTAACATACATACATACATACATCTATTGGGTAATATTCAAATCGTACAAATCACATTGAACTGATTAGTATATTTTTATGTGGGTACGCAATAACACTCAAATTTATGATAAAGCAAAGTAAATAAGGATCTATTAGACACAATACTAAACTGTGTATGATTAGAATTGTATCTATAATAATGGGTAAATTCTATTTTATGCAAAAATGTTTCACTAGAATACCTTGATAACAAATTCTTCAGCAAATAGAAGGATATTTTTACAGTTTTCTTCGAACTCCAGATCCGCAAAATATATCCTTTTTTTATGCCTTGTACAAGAAAATTTAAAAAGTTTGCATTTTGGACAATACAACATAAAGTTTAAGAAAATATCATTTTTAAAGGCCGAACTTGCAATTGGCTTCCCGTTCAAAATATAGCATATCATTGCAGCAAAATGTAAATTGTTAAAATATGTCACAATATATTACATACATTATTCATGTTTGAAGAATCGGGGTTTACCGTCAATTTTTGAATCATTGGTAAGGGTGTACCTGTAAAAGCACTCTGATGACTAAGTCAGGCAATGTGCTAATAGGATGGATATTGAGTGAGTTTCATAAGATATGGTGATCATACATGGGGGAGTACAACTTATTTACAATAATGTAACATGCATTATGACGAGGTGGGTAAATTGCCACACTACACCGTGCATTTATGCAGAGGTGAGAAAGTCGGGTGTGTTTGTTGTTGGGTCTCTCTATTGTGCATGTTGTTCCTTTTAAGGTGGGATTTTTTTTAACTATTACCTTTCTCACCCTATGTTAATTTCGTGCGTCCTATTTTTCCTCCAACATACCATTTGTTTGAATTATATAACCCTATAACACATAAATGACAGAAATTGGACAACCATCCTTCAGATATACTATCGTAAAATGGTTGTCATTCACATGCGTTAGACACATCATTTGATTTCTATGTGAAGGTGCACCATATAAAGGGAACAAGGTTTCTGATAACCCTTTTTTGTTGGATAGTGGAACCACCACATGAATATATCTCTGTCCAATGATAAAACTCAAATCCAACATGATCATCCATTTATCTGGTAGATTAGAGACAATACCATCACTAGCTAGAGCGTATTTGACCTCGTTGAATTGTTTCTCCAAGCCAATCAATCAAAAATAACTCTCACTATCATCACATGTCAGATCTTTTAGAAGTTGATAACGAATAATCTAATAATCATCAACCGATATATCATGTAGGCCCGCAACTGCACATAATGCACAATGACAATCACCAGCTACATCTATCACTTTTTCAATAAATTCACACTTGAACGACAATATTTTGTATTTGTGTGGGATATCGACTTTAACCGGAGGTAGTTTAGGATTAGGAGACATATTATTTTTACAAGCACTTTTCACACATACTGACTTGGACTATGAAGCTTGTGTGTCTAGACCGCAAGGGTCAACATGCTCCTAGAGTGAAGATGATCACTTATTTGACCATACATTATGTTTATCCTTCTTTTGAGCATCTTTTGTATTCACCCTTTCTTGGAGGTGGATGCATAAAGGTTGTCTCTGGTGAAACAAATTGTCGAAACTTCTCTTTAATATTAACCTTCATGTTGTAGTCCAAATCTTTTAACTAGGTTTGCATTGTATAACATAATGTTAGTTGGAATGCAGGAAATTGCATTTTGTTATGTTGCTGGGACATTTTGGATTATATAATATGAATTATATAATCTCTGTTCGGATTATATAATCCAAAGTGCCTCATACACCCTACATTCATGTAGAACAAATACGTTGCATGGGACTGGAAAACCCCAAATTCGAATTATAAAATTAGAAATGCTTATATACATTTTAGATTATATAATCTGAATTGTCTCGCTACAAGAACAGAAATCACAACTAGAGTGAATACATTCAATATGGTATGTTGAATCATCGATAAAATATTCATCTATGTCTCATTCATTGAGGATTTGATAATTAATTTTTAAAACATGAAAGTAAACTTCTTAAAACATACTAGATTAAAGAAGATAAGAACCCCGAATGCGAGTTAATATCTTTAAGTATTCATCAATGTCTTTTTTCTAGGGTAGTATTTGGATGACATAGAATTGGTGACATTGGTCAACCATAATGTTACAAGTGGTTTTTCTTTCTCTCTCTTTCACAAGGATTGTGATATTGTGATTGAACAATGTCATCAATGACACAGAAGTGCTAGCCCTCTTTCCATGAGACACATAATTGTCTTATCCGTTTGGTTCTAAGGTTGTTAGAGATCACGTGTAGGGTATAAGAGCTAAGCTACCACCCAGCCACACGAACACTTGATATGATATTTTTTTTAACAGTGAAAGTACTTAATTAACTTGACCAATAAATTGTAAAATGATTTATATATAGCACTATCAATTTATATTATTTTAATATGATTTTATAATTAGAAAATGTTAACGGTGGGCGGGCATGCTGTAACCTATATGGACACTGGTGCGACGAGCTTCGGTAATTTAATTAGGTATGGAAAACAATTTTATTATTTAATTATGGAAAAATGACAGCGAGAACAATGAGAATGAGTAAAAATGACCTGGGGAGATACAGGCTAACTATGGGTAGAAAGAAGGAATCCTTATGTAAAAAATTCCGGGGGGTTACACATCAAATCTCTTATACTACCATTGATCGACATGGCGGAACATTGATCTGTTGCGAAGCTATAGGAGTGTACTCACTCGAGCGTTAAGCCGCGAGAGTTACAGGAGCGGAGAGAAGCTGCTCGAATGAGTGAATGTGAGAGGAGCGAAGTGAGAGGCGGGGATATGTTAGTCAAGATTTTGTTGTCACTCGAGTTACAGGAGCTAACTTCGTACCTTATGCCCTTAAACGCATAAGACAGCTAATTAGTTCCAATGTGCTAGAAGACTTCAGTTCTAAAATGGTTCCTTCCAATTGTAATTATGAAACATGAGGATCATCAATTCATTGATTTTTCCTTATTTGGTTAGTGACAGAAGAATTTGATTGTTAAAATGAACTAAATGAAGCCAAAACCAAAGGTTCAAGCAAATTCAGAGACATTAAAGTTCACTCTTTTGGTTTTTAAATATTCAAAAACCAAACTTCATCAGACAATTGGAAATAGGTTACAACCAATCACAACAATAATTTTGATTAGTTAAAAAACTACTACAATCACCACCAACATGTCTACCTATATGTCCATTTAATCCACATAAAAATTTGGAGCAGACGCTAACATTAAGAGAAACTTTCAGATTTAAACAAATACGCAAATGCAGAAAATGAAATTAGCAAGGCAGAGATTAATATCAAGAGAAATTTTCAGAATATAACAAACAGTTTTCAATACTTCAAACTTTGAAGATGAGGCAAAGGAAACCAGAAACCAGTGCTGTTATAAAAAACAAGATAAGATACCAACCTAATTCATTTTCATTAGATGTTAAACTATATAAACAGAAATAAAAACCACCCTACTTCATGTTTATAACATGATCCGATTTAGGATTCTTTCCATCAATTATGTCTTCGTTTCCTGCTGCTCATCGTGAATCTTTTGCAGCTTTAGCAGTATGAAAAAAACCTGAATAAGTACCGTAAGAGTTTGAATTTCAGAATCGAACAGACTAATACCCCAAATACAAGACATGAAATTAGCAAAGAAGAGGTTAACATCAAGAGCAAAATATTCATAATATTAACAAAGCAAATGTTACCATCAAGACAGAGAAATTTTACTTGAGATAACTCTGTATAAAGCTTTTGATATACTTGTATATCTGTCCTCCATAGTTTGCATTTCAACTCTGATACCTTCAAAGTTCACTTTTAATTCCATTCTATCTTCGACAGACTTGATAGACTCGAGAAAATTCAGCGTAAAGCTTTTGATATATCTAGCAAACACCAAAGCATTATCAAACTTAGCCACCTTGATTATAATCCTTTTTTCATCAAGATTATGCAGATTTTTTCTCTTCTTCTTCAATTCTTTTTCTTTTTCCATAATTTTATCTAGCTCAACCAACATATTCAACTTCAAATCTTCCTCTTCCAATTCAGCATCAACATCAGCACCATCACCATCTTCTTCTTCATCTTCCTCTTCTTGTTCTTGTTCTTCTTCCTCCCCCTCTTCCTCTTCCTCTTCTTGAGCACCATCAACATCAACATCAAGAACTTCCTCCTCGTGTTCTTTTTCTTCTTCCTCTTTAATACGCGATTTGAGAGCATTGAATTTTTCCATGGCCTTATCCCTTAGAGAACTGAGGTCGGCGAACGATGAGAGAATGTGATTCTTCATGAAAAGAGGATCAAGAACTAACGATTTCCACAACTTGCAAACGCATCTCAAGTCCAAATGATTGCTTGTATCAACTCTTGAAAGAATTTCAATCATTAATGGTCCTTGTAAAAAAAAAAAAATCGAAATTCGTCCTCGCAAAATTTTGTCTTTTAAAAATGCCACTGGACCCATTTAAGCCAAGCCATGTCACCAAGATGCAGACATGGCGCACGCTGACTGTGCACTAATGGTCACGTGGCATCTGATGTGGCTTTAATCCATTAAAAAACCATTTTTTAAATAGAAAAATTGATTTTCAGTTTTTAAAAATAAAAAAAGTTAATTTTAATTAAATAAAATATATTTTAATTCTAAAACACAATTATTTTAAATTTTAATTAATTCAAAACCGGAGAGAAGGGGTTGGTGAGGTTCTTGTTGTTCTCAGGTTTCCTCTTCTTCATCTTCTTTGCCTATCCTCTTCTTCGTTCGTTCATCTTTCTTCGTTTATCTTCTTCACTTTTTAGCCTCAACTTCTGATTTCAACACCGAACAAAAGGAACAGGCTTGGTATGATTCTGACCGATCCAAAATCCTCTTCTCAGATCCAAATTCAAGGTGATGGTGGCTGATGGGAACGGCCACTGGGAACGGCGAACGATGGTAACGGTATGGTGACGAAAGATAGTCGTGTGAGAGGTGGAGTGAGAACGGCGGCACTGTGGCCGTCGCCGACGATGACGGATCTGGTGTTTGCAGTGAATGTGCTGATGTTGCTTGTTTCAGTTTCCTTTCGAGTTATTTTGCTATGAGCTGTTCTTTCTCTGTTTATGTGTTGTTGATTCTGGGTTCATGCTTGGTTTATCTCTTCCCCACAGATTTGTGTTTGTTGGTCGCATAGCCAAGGAATTCTTGTGCGAATTCGGACTTAGTTTGTGATTGAGAGAAGAAATTATTGTCTTGTGGGTTTGAGAAAAGGATTTTGTTCTAGGTTTGAATTTGTGAGAAGATGAATTTAGGTTTAATGAATGAAAGAATGATGAATTTTGGATTGTTGAAGATGAATATTTTGATTATTCTTCCTAGTTTTTTAATTTTTGTTGTTACAGGAAGAAAATGATGGTGGTTTGGTTTTGGGAAGAAGAACAAGCTTTGGGGTTAGGGAGGGATGAAGAACACGTGCAGAAGATGAACAAAATATTTTAGTTTTATTTATTTTGGAATTTAAGTATATTTAATTAATTTTTTAAAGGAATTTAAGCTTAAAAAAATAATGAAATGCCATATATTTGCCACGTGGACGTGTTGGTACTGTCAGCAGTTACCACCTAAGCAAAATGGTGCTTAATCATCTAGAAAGTGGGTCTCAAGGACCATTTTAAAAAACAAATTTTTTGCAAGGATTGATTTCGAATTTTTTTTTTTACAAGGTCCAAAACTTAATCGAGCCATATTTGCAGGGACGAGTGTAATATTTAAGCCTTTTTTTATCATTAGTACTTTATTATTTAGTGGATGTTTAAGAATCATTTCTTAAAACTTGTATTCTCATTTTTTGTTTATTTTGTATTTCTTCATCTTAGGCAGTGGCTAATGCGAAGAGAACTCGCAGGAAGACTCGCGGGAGGACTGAAGTTGAATCGAATACATGTAACATTGTACTCCATTTTTTTTTAGCAATAATCCATTTTTTTATATAAATAAAAATGTATACATATTTGGAACAAACAAATGTATCCAAATACATGGAATTGTTTTTTTTATAAGGGAAATACATTGAATTGTTGGTTATATAGAAATCTAGAGGAGTATTACTTTTCAAATATAATAATATGTTTTTGTAGTTATAATTTTGATTTGAAAATAATTATTATGATTTTATTGTTTTATCATAATTAAAATTATGACTAGTTATTTGTGGCAAGGGGAAATGAACTTTGTGAAATCACACAATCATTTTGTGAATTTGTATTTTTTTTATCATGTTGATTTGATTATTGGCTATCAACTTTGTATTTCAAATTCAATTACACTCCAACCAAAATAATATTTTACAGTGTAACACATAACTCAGAATAATTAAGACAATAATAACCCTTCAACCTTGTTAAAATCACATTCATGAAGAAAAATTGATGTGATCCGTGAAGATTAAGATCTTAGTGCTAAAATTTGGGGAAAATTATAATTTCTCAACCGTATATGGCCATAACACAAACACTGGAAGAAAAGAAAAAGTTGAAAGATAACATCAAGCATACCAATAAGAACCTAAAACCACAAGAACATTGTATATACAAGATATAAAAAGAGAAATGAGACATAGAAAATGAGTGTGGTTTAGTTTTAAAGTTTTTCAAGAACATCACACCCAATATATAAAGCATTAGTGTTTCCTAAAATTTTGTGTCTAAAACAAGTTTAATCAAGAAGAAGCCTATTAACCTAAGAGCCCTTAGTTGAAATGACATGAGTCTCTTCTACCTTAATCAAATCCATGTGTTCAAATCCAACTTTGGGCATGGAACAACGTTACAACTCTTAGGGTGGTCTTGCCTCCCATCTGGTTCTAACAAGGATCGAAGGATTAGTCTACTCAGTTGCGCACAAAGGATACCTGGTTTACGTCAAAAAAAGAAGCCTATTTGAAACAATTTCCAAAAAAAAAACACTTTAAAGGTAATAAACTTATGCATTAATTTTCTCACAATAGATTTTTTTCCAATAAAATGATCCAACAGAGGAAGATGTTTTACATATATTGGCCCATACATTTAATTAACAAATAACATACATTAAATATTTACTTATGAACATCATATCTATTCTTTAAATAATAAAAGAATTTTATATGCCAACAATATAAACTCAAAAGTTAAAGATTCTTCTCCAATGAAGAAATTTCACTCGCATATAAAGATTTACTGCCGTACAAACAGACACATTATTACATAAGAAATTATTATCAATCAAAATATATTGTCTCTACTTATCTAAAAGAGTGATATTAAACAAAATGAATGTCTCACCCACAAACCATGACAATTTTGTTTCTACACATGCCAATTTATCAAATGTCTCCCTCAAATTATTTGGTTCTACCACTTGGTCCCACCCATAAAAAATTTCATCTAGATATGAACCACAAACAGTAAGTTATGTGTTGAAAATTATGCGATGAATGTTGACTTGCATGAACGGTTATATTTTGAAATTTATGTGACCCTATGTGATTAATGTTAAATGCATTATTTGTGAATTATATTTAGAGTGTTGATAAGTGCTCAAAAGTAACACATTTTATCTGTTAATCTAGGCATTTTAGTGACTTGTTCTGCAAGTTATCTAAGGAAAAGCTACCAAATTGTGTTCTTTTACCATTTATGCTTTACATGCCTTACTCAACCCTTTTTGTGCAGGAAAATGAAAGCAAGGATAAAAATGTACCAAGTTCACAAGATTTCGCTATTAGCGAGATCTGCGCCATTAGCGAAATAGTTGGCAAAGTTCCAGTGAGGTTTCGCCATCAGCGAAGTTCTGAAGCAGAATGCCAATTTTCGCTATTAGCGTATATTTCGCCATCAGCGAAATAGTTGGCAAAATTCCAGTGAGGTTTCGCCATCAACGAAGTTATCAGCGAAGTTCAAAAGCAGAAGGCCAAACTTCGCTATTAGCGTATATTTCGCCATTAGCGAAGTTGCATCAGAGAGATTTCTCCATCAACGAAGTCATCAGCGAACTTCAGGAACTTCAAGTGGATAAGGGACACGTGGAGCAACTCCATTGGTGCAGAGGCAGATTCTATACATTTCGCTAATAGCAAAATATTTGGCTATTAGCGAAATCTTGCAGAAGTAGCCCATATAAATAGTTTTCTCTTCTCTTTCCAAAGACATTATTACATTGTTCTTGATATTTTTCTGGTTTTTAGAGAGAGACTAGGGTTTTTCTTGAGAGAGAAACACAAAGCAAGGTAGTTAGAAGTAGATTCAACCCAAGATTTGTTGAGACATCATGGATCTAGGCATTGAATCTTCAGCTTTTCTTCATCCTTTG
>Ga0228710_1006056_pt1 | contig 18544 bp, 5 predicted proteins | sample MedpolnodulmetaG_FD_177995 | JGI IMG/M metagenome (GOLD analysis project Ga0228710, IMG submission 177995) | Root nodule microbial communities from Medicago polymorpha collected in Santa Monica, California, United States - pink nodules | ecosystem: Host-associated > Plants > Roots > Nodule...
GAAATATAATAACTTGCAATTGAAGTAAAATAGTTCTAGAAGAAAATAAAAACATATTAAATCTAATTAAAATAAACTTAAATATTAAATAAAAGACACTAATTAATGACTAATTATTGACTCATCAACCCACACAAAAAATTACATTTAATTAATAAAAATTGAAATAAATTATTAAAAGAAAAGGAATTAGATTGCGGAGAAATATGAATCCATATTTCTAAAGGACAAAACTTAAGTTATAATTTTTTATGTGTTTTTCGTATGGTTCTTAACTAAAAATATATATATAATAAACTTTGAAAAAAATTATGGATTTGAAGAAATCATGATGAATTTGTGAATTTAGTTAAAAACCATAGAAAAAACACCCAAAAAATTGTACACAAGTTTCGTCCTTTTCCTTTTTACTTCTTGGACTAAACAAATAACATTGAAATTGGAAACAAATTTCATTGTAAAGTTGATTGATCACATGTAGAGATTTTTTTTTTTTTGAGAGAATATGTAGAGTTAGACATAACACTTTTACTAAACTATCCTTACTTTATAAGAAAAAACAAATTTAAAGTTGCATTGAAAATTGTGTGAGAGTAAAGTTAGGGAGGGTAAAGTTGGAAGAAAAAAATTAAAGTTGTATTGAAAATGTAAAGTGACATTCGTTTTGAAACAATTTTTTTTGGCTAAAGTGACACTCATTTTGAAACGAAGGGAGTAGCTTATAGCGGATAGTTTATAAGCTTGTCTGACAAAAAAGAAGCTCTGTTTGATAATTGTCTTTTTATTACGAGCTTATAGCTTATTTTACTAACTTATAGCTTATTTTTCAAACGTTATTTCAAATAGCGTTTGAGCTTTTTGTCAAAAAAAAAGAGTAGCGTTTGAGCTTATAATTTATATGTTATTCTTCCATATTTACCCTTATTAATTTATCAAAAAACCATTTTCTTTTATAATTTAATCACGCTTTATTTTTCAGATGTTATTTCAAGTAGCGTTTGAGCTTTTTGTCAAAAAAAAAATTGTGTTTGAGCTTATAGCTTATATGTTATTCTTCCATTTTTACCGTTATTAATTTATAAAAAACCATTTTTGCCCTTTTATAATTTAATCACGCTATTAAACTGGACATTTTTTTATTGCTACATTTATATGTTCATTTTTTTTGGGATTAATATTTTACATGCTCGTTGTTATTAAGCTCATCTTTACAAAAACAAATTTACGTGAAATAAATTATATTGAGTAATGCATACATATATAGATAATAATATACAGAGGTAAATTGCTCTCTGTTGTGAATCAAAATCAAAAAAATATACAAAGGTAAATTTGTCAAAAGAATATAGTTAAAAAAAAGTGTCGTACGTTGTACCGAAAAAGAATTGTCGTACGTTCATTTTTTTTTCTTTTGAGTGTCATACGTTCGTTGTTACTTCACTTCTTCTAAAAAAATTGTTCTTTTTTTTATTAGTCTTAAGGAAAAAAAATTGTTCTTTCGTTACGTTTATTTATTTTTATAAACAACAAAAAATTAAATGAAAGTAAAGTAAAATAAAATAAAAGTTGACTTTATAAAAATTAATTTAATAATTATAAATAAATTCTAAGTACTTAAATTTTATTTTTATTTTTTTGAATGGATTAATATAAATTTTATTATAAATTAAGAATGTCCTTTTTATAATTTTACATTTATCGGTTAGTTGAACCGTTAATTTTACCAAATATTTTAATTAGCTTATCAGCTATCACTCATAAGTCGTCAGCTATTAGTTATCAGTTATAAACTATCAGTCATCAGCTATAAACTATCGGATATCCGCTATTTTTACCAAACAGAACCTACAAATATCATTTTAGAAATTAGGGATTTCAGAAACTAGAGTTCAAGCTCCCCTAATCTGAAATCATTTCTTTATATAATTTAATTTGTTTTTTGTTTTTATTGATCAACTGGTTTTTATTATATATATAATTACTTATTTCTATTAATGACATTCTCTCAAAAAAAATTAATGACATAGAAAATAAATAATTAAACACACATGTCACCAAAATAGTGGTTTTAGAAATAGGGGGCTAACATTTCAATCAAGTGAAAAATAGGGAACCAAAGGTACATTTAAGCCTTTTTAAAATTATCGGGGTTTGGTGTATGAGTCTTGCACTTTAGATCGAGAAGGATTGACCGAACTTGAACAATGTCCGTAGAGATGAATGTTGGGGGGTTAGAGCAGTTCAATGTTCATAATTAAGCCATGTGTTTACATTGACCTTTGTTGCTTGTCATTTGTTTGTTAGGTTGCAAAACGGTTAGAGCAGTTCAAAACAACAATCTTCACACAAATGAGTATGCTTGCCATCACACACGGAGCCATAAACCTTGGTGCAGGCTTTCCCAACTTTGATGGTCCAAAATTTGTAAAGGAAGCAGCAATTCAAGCAATCAGGGATGGGAATAATCAGTATGCAAGGGGTTTTGGAGTTCCAGATCTCAACATTGCAATTGCTGAGAGATTCAAGAAAGATACTGGACTAATTGTAGACCCCAATAAGGAAATTACTGTTACAACTGGTTGCACAGAAGCAATCGCTGCAACTGTACTAGGATTAATAAATCCTGGTGATGAGGTTATTTTGTTTGCTCCTTTTTATGATTCTTATGGTGCCACTTTATCCATGGCTGGTGCGAATATAAAAAGCATTACTCTGCGCCCTCCAGATTTTGCTGTCCCGATTGATGAGTTGAAGTCCACCATCTCAAAGACTACTCGTGCCATTCTTATAAATTCTCCTCACAATCCTACCGGAAAGATGTTCACTCGAGAGGAGCTCGATTCTGTTGCATCTCTTTGCATTGAGAATGATGTTCTGGTTTTCACTGATGAAGTGTATCATAAGTTGGCATTCGATATGGAGCACATTTCGATTGCTACTTTGCCTGGAATGTTTGAGCGGACGGTGACAATGAACTCATTAGGGAAGTTATTCTCCTTAACAGGGTGGAAGATTGGATGGGCCATAGCGCCTCCACACTTAACGTGGGGAGTGCGACAGGCACACACTTTCATCACTTTCTCAACTTCCAAACCTTTGCAGTGTGGTGCTGCAGCAGCAGTTAGAGCACCGGATTCTTACTATGTGGAGTTAAAGAGGGACTATATTGCAAAAAGAGCTATTTTGGTTGAAGGGTTGAAGGCTGTCGGGTTCAAGGTATTTCCGTCCAATGGAACCTTTTTTGTGCTTGCAGATCACACCCCTTTTGGACATGAAAATGATGTTGCATTTTGTGAATATCTAATTAAGGAGATTGGTGTGGCGGGGATACCATGCAGTGCATTTTACTTGAATCCAGAAGAGGGGAGGAATCTAGTCAGGTTTACTTTCTGCAAGGATGAGGAAACCATCAAGGTCGCTGTGAAGAGGATGAAGGAGAAACTTAGGAAATAATCTGTATGCATGATCATGTCATGTGATATAACATGCAATTACATGTTTTTTTCACCCAACTTTTGTAAGTCCAGTTTGGTGGTCAAATGTTTTTATCGCCTTAGTTTTCATTTCAATTTCATGGGTTTGAAATTTAGAAATAATGCAGATTTCACTGTCTATAAAAGATTTCATGGGATTTCTTTTTTGTTTTATTTTTTATAATGTTGATTGTTGTTTGATATCTGATCTTTTGAAGGCCTCTTCTTTCTTGTTTTGCAGGATTTATCCGATCCTGTGAGGGATTCTACTGTGTTTCAAGGGATTTGATCCCTTTTTAGGTTTTTCTCTATAACTTTTGCTATTTTTGAACAAATATCTTCTATCATTATACTTATGCAACTGAAATGTTTAAGCAAATGCCATTTACATGTGGGTTGGTTTGTTATTCTCTCATTTTGAGTTCATTTGCTATCTTTTGTAATTGCATGTGCAAGTGGCCATATTTACTTTGAATGTCTACATGTGCAAGTGGCAGCATTTTTTTTTGTGACAAACTAAGATGAGTTAACAACATGTACTGCAGTTAATCTGCACCTTTTTTTTTTTGTATATGCTGATCTGCAACCTTTTTTTTTTATATGCTGCATAAAGAGTTTGAAATAAGTAGAACTATAAATTTGTTAATATTCGTAGCTTCAATTTGTTATATGCTGCCTAATCTTTCTTTATTTTGAAGTTGATTTCATTTTCTGTTTGTGCAACAGAGTAAAGACAATTCATTTGGAGTGGAAGCTTTTGAAGTTTTTTGTTTGCAACACTGAAAGAATACTATTAGTATTTACCATTGTCGTATTGATGTATGTTTTTGACAGTTAGAATATGGTTTGATGGTCATTGCTTGTTTACTTTATTTCTATCAAATTTGCAAAGAATATTATTAGTATTTATCATTGGTTATAAGATTAAAATTAATCAATATAATTAACCAAGATAGACTCGCCCCGTGCAAGTATTTCGACTAGCGTGATACATATATAAATAAATGCTAACCTTAAGGGCATTTGATAAGAAGTTTAAAGTAGAAATTTTATTTTAAAATTTATGTATTCAACATATTGAAACATCAAAAAATAACTTTATCTATATAAAAGTTATCAATTATTTCTATTTTTGAAACCTTAACAAGTATCATAAGGACACTTGTTAACAAGAACCTATCAACTCTATTAATTATATTTTTTATAGTTCAAAGGTCTTTTAATCACCTTTAGTTTATATTTTTTTATTTTATTTGTGGACAAGTTGGGCATTTGGTCCGTCACATGTCTGCAGCAAACTTTGGTTGACGCAATATCATGATTATAATAATTTAATTATCCATTCAATAATAAAATACAATAATATGTCAGGTTTTTCATTTCTACTGTTACTCAAAATCCCAGAGCTCCAATCTTCGTTTTCCACTCTACCATGTCCACCGAAAATGAAACCACCTCTGAGAAAATACATCATCCTTTGCAGGTTCATCCTCTTTCCTCTTTTCAATTCCTTTCACCTTACACTTTCCGGGTCCATTTACTACTGCTATGCTATCTTCAATATTCTATTTTAATACAATTGCATTTTATAATTGTGTATTTAGCCTCTAAGTTGTATCCCCATGTAACTGTTTCCTTTACATCTTTCCATTTTTAGCTTTGGGGGATGCACCTCAATTTGGCATACTGTTTATTTGCATTTATTAGTATATGTAATGTAATACACTCTTTATAGCACCAACACTTTTGATCAAATGTATGTGTTAGTGTTGTGTTTGACGTCGTGTATGTGTCACATAAAATTACATTTAATTAATTCATTTTTAAAATTATCGGCGTATGGTGTATCAGTGTTCTGTCTAATGTTGTGTCTGTGTCAATGCTTCATAGAATACACTAACATGAAGATTTAAATTTTTGTTGCAAATTATGCGTCAACATATAAGTGAGAGAACCCGCATATCTAATGTCTTAAGGTTTTTGGTTTATATATGGTGTTCAATCTACTCGTGTGGTTACTCTAAATCCAATGTGTTGATCTCCGGGTTCCCCCATGACCCAACAATGTTAATTACTTGTTACGGTTTTGTTGGGCACATAGTGATCTTATGTGATTGAGAAGGATTGACCCAACTTGAACAATGTCCGTCGAGATGAATGATGGGAGGTGGTACCTGAAAACACTCTGATCCTCAAGTTAGTATGAGAGCAAAGAGTGACAGGTATCAAGTGGAAGGAATTGTGTACCTTGCATTGTGGTAAAGGATGCTTTCTGTAGGCACCAGAGAGGAGCCGTTGGAGAGTGATGGAGTACCGTTGTTACCAATGACGCCTCATCAATGTTTGGATCCGGCGGCCATTGAGAAGCATTACTAGCCGTTGGAGCCATTATGAATTGGAGAGGATCTGAGAGGTATATTTGGTACAATTTGCTAGCTTTTACCTTGTAGAACCATCAGAAAGTTAAGTGGGGGGTGGAGGGTTTGCAAGGAAGAGTTTGGTTCTGTGTAGCACCGTCACTTCACACTGAAGGCGCGTCTGAACTTCATCGCGTGTCGGTGTCAAACATTTACATAACACAGACAAATGTAGCTACATTCAATTATTTATTTTTCCATATTATTACCGATCTCAATGTCTTAGTATCTGTGCTTTATGGGTTTAGTTCTGTTATGTACATTAGTATCTGGTTATCTTATCTAACAATGTCACAAACAATGTAGAAAAAGACGAGGGGAAAAAAGAACTTCACTGTTCATAATTAAGCCATGTGTTTACATTGACCTTTGTTGCTTGTCATTTGTTTGTTAGGTTGCAAAACGGCTAGAGCAGTTCAAAACAACAATCTTCACTCAAATGAGTATGCTTGCCATCACACATGGTGCTATAAACCTTGGTCAGGGCTTTCCCAACTTTGACGGTCCAGAATTTGTAAAGGAAGCAGCAATTCAAGCAATCAGGGATGGGAATAATCAGTATGCAAGGGGTTTTGGACATCCAGATCTCAACACTGTCATTGCTGAGAGATTCAAGAAAGATACTGGACTAATTGTAGATCCTGATAACGAAATTACTGTTACATCTGGTTGCACAGAAGCAATCGCTGCAACTGTATTAGGATTAATAAATCCCGGTGATGAGGTTATTCTGTTTGCTCCTTTTTATGATTCTTATGGTGCCACTTTATCCATGGCTGGTGCAAATATAAAAAGCATTACTCTGCACCCTCCAGATTTCGCTGTCCCGATTGACGAGTTGAAGTCCACCATCTCAAAGAATACTCGTGCCATTCTTATAAATACCCCTCACAATCCTACCGGAAAGATGTTCACTCGAAAGGAGCTCGATTCTGTTGCATCTCTTTGCATTGAAAATGATGTTCTGGTTTTCACTGATGAAGTGTATCATAAGTTGGCATTCGATATGGAGCACATTTCAATTGCTACTTTGCCTGGAATGTTCGAGCGGACGGTGACAATGAACTCATTAGGGAAGTCATTCTCCTTAACGGGGTGGAAGGTTGGATGGGCCATAGCGCCTTCACACTTAATGTGGGGAGTGCGACAGGCACACACTTATATCGCTTTCTCAATTTCCCATCCTTTGCAGCGTGGGGCTGCAGCAGCACTTAGAGCACCAGATTCTTACTATGTGGAGCTAAAGAGGGACTATATTGCAAAGAAAGCTATTTTGGTTGAAGGGTTGAAGGCTGTCGGGTTCAAGGTATTCCCATCAAATGGAACCTTTTTTGTGCTTGCAGATCACACCCCTTTTGGACATGAAAATGATGTTGCATTTTGTGAATACCTAATTAAGGAGGTCGGTGTGGCGGCGATACCTTTAAGTGTATTTTACTTGAATCCAGAAGAGGGAAAGAATCTAGTCAGGTTTACTTTCTGCAAGGACGAGGAAACTATTAAGGCTGCTGTTGAAAGGATGAAGGAGAAGCTTAGTAAATAATCACTATGCATGATCATGTCATGTGATACATATATAAATAAAGACATTTTCCTTTCTAGTATCCCAAAGGCTTAATTGGTGTAATTTCTGCTATCTTCTTCACCTGAATGTCAATGTTTTGATGGGTATGTGTTGGTTTATTTTGTAGGAGCAGACTCAGACCGCATCAATAGTTTTAATTTGTTTTCCTTTGTTGTAACATATATAGGCTCCTCTCTTATCACCTTGTTGTATATGCACTTATACATTAATAATGTAGAGTGAGATTATTCCAGCATTACTATGGCAATATAGAGTGAGATATATTCCAGCATTAGAAGGTCTTATATATTACTAAGAGCTAGATAGTCATGTCTGTCAGATTTGAACTTTCTTTTTTCAAGTTACTGGTTGTATGTCTACAGTCCATGATCATGTTTTTGTTGGATCTTATTTTTAATTATAATGTCATAGTTTCCCATTGTAACTTGTATTTCTGTAATTGAAAATAAAAATGAAGGAAAAAAAGTTAACTTTTTAAGATTTCATAGATTTAATTAAAACAAATATTGCAAATCCAAATAGACTATTTCTAATTGATTCAAATTTTTCTCTCAAAACCTAAATCAAAACAACCCATATACCCCGAATAAAATACATGTTATTTTTTGAAAGAAAAAAAAATGTTATTTGTACCCATATCTCAGTTGGTAAGAATGGTGCAATATGTAAAGATTAAGGTTCAAACCCCAGATTTCTCAATTATTCAAGTAAAGAACTAAATTTCTAACTACTAAACTATTTGATAAATAAAAAATACATACTCATATGTTAGTATTTTCATTTGAATAATTCTATTTGAAATATCTCAGACAACTTAATATTACCTACACAAATGGTAATATGTACCTAAGACATATGTTATTGAACTCAATTTTTTTTGGGAACTGCTATACATCGCGAGAAAATTCTCGTGAATATATCTCGATAGCTAAACAGCTTCGTTAGAAGAAGAAAAAAAACATGTCCCACTTGGCAATCATGCAGTAACACAAAAATAAAGGCTTTTTAGTATAACTTGTCGTGATGTTCCGCGAAACAATGTGTCGCTAGAAAAAACATTTCTCTTTTTTTTTTTTATGAAAAATATCTTTTGTATATTGAATTTTTTAAAACTTAAAATATTATATTTTTGAATGCAAAATTATTACTGTCTCACAACTCAATAAGTTGATTCTTATTATGTTTCACTCTCCGTCTGTCATTCCTACCAGAAACGGCACTATACTGGGCCGTGTGACCTTTGCGAGGACAAGACCAACGCATTATTATTAAGTCAGAAAGGAATCAAATTGGTTCAGTGTACTATTAATATGCAGCTCCCCTGCTGCACACACTCTCTCTTTAGATTCATTCCTTCTTATAAATCGTTACCTTTTTCTACTCATCATTTCAATTTCAATTTCAACACCCCCTCCTCTTTCTCCTATAAACCCCCCAAATTTCCATCTCTCATTGCTTCCGCCACCATGTCCACTGCTGTTTCCACCGACAATATCACTCCTTTGCAGGTTCATCCTATTTATTAATTCTATATTTTTAAATGTCGTTTATTGTTTTGTATTATAATTTGTCCCATTTGCTTTTGACTTTTTCGTTACTGTTTATTTCCCATTTATTCATTTCTGGGGTTTGTTCCTCATCGATCAAATTTTCGCTGCAGTAATTATTTTGAGCTTTCATTACTTTCTCTAATACACTTGAGAATATTCATATTTACTGGTAGGAAAGGAGGAATGAGAAAAGGGGATAGATTTCTAGGTTGTTTGAATGTAAAAACTATATTAGGAATCATGATGTGTCGCAGTTATTTTGGCAAAGCTATAATTTGGAGCTTAAACAAAATCATTGTCCCATAGTGATTTCGTCAAACTCACCATGATTCTAAAACACATATTGACTTATTTGAGTTTATCTGTTAATATAAGCACTTGTAAGAGTGTTTGAGAGAACTTATGAAAATAGCTTATAACATGTTTATAAGTTGTTTTCAGCTTATTTCCTTAAGCTCTATAGGATAACTTATGAAAATAACTTATAGCTTATATGAAAATAATTTGCCTTATTTTATGTTTTTCTTGTAGAAATAGCTTATGCATAAACTCTGATAAGATAAACACTTATGCTATAGGTTAGAATAATAAGCAAAAAATCACTTTTTAGATTCGTTGAATAATTGATGTATCTGGTCTATAAGATAGACCACATACATCAGTTATTCAATGAACCTAAAAAGTGACTTTTTACTTATAAATTATAATATTGACCGGAGGGAGTAAGCACTTAATTAAGTTGTTTAACCAAATAGGGCCTAAGTTTATATGATGATGCTAGCTTGTTTACCTTTCAAAACCGTCCCAATTGGTGTAAGGACTAAGGATAATATATTGCCTGGTAGAAGCAGGAGGTTTTTTTTTTTTTTTTTGAGAAGGAAGCCGGAGGATTTATGAAAGGATGAAATTTGGTTCTATTGCTTGCCTGTTATCATTGATCAAAATAAGTGAAGAAAAATATGAGGGAAGAAACAGAACTTCATTGTTCATAGTTGAGCCATGTGTTTTATGTTTATAATTTCTGTTTGCTTTAATTTGTTTGTTAGGTTGCAAAGCGGTTAGAGAAGTTCAAAACAACAATTTTCACCCAAATGAGTATGCTTGCCATCAAACATGGAGCTATTAATCTTGGTCAGGGTTTTCCAAATTTTGATGGTCCAGACTTTGTAAAGGAAGCAGCCATTCAAGCAATCAGGGACGGGAATAATCAGTATGCTAGGGGTTATGGAGTTCCAGACCTCAACATTGCCATTTCTGAGAGGTTTAAGAAAGATACTGGACTAGTTGTAGACCCTGAAAAGGAAATTACTGTTACGTCTGGGTGCACAGAAGCAATTGCAGCAACTGTGTTAGGATTGATAAATCCTGGTGATGAGGTTATCGTGTTTGCCCCTTTTTATGATTCTTATGAAGCCACTTTATCCATGGCTGGTGCAAAAGTAAAAGGCATCACTCTGCTCCCTCCAGATTTTGCTCTACCCATTGAAGAGTTGAAGTCCGCAATCTCAAAGAACACTCGTGCCATTCTTTTAAATACCCCTCACAATCCTACTGGAAAGATGTTCACTCGAGAGGAGCTCAATACCATCGCTTCTCTTTGCATTGAGAATGATGTTTTGGTTTTCTCTGATGAAGTGTATGATAAGTTGGCATTTGATATGGAACACATTTCAATTGCTTCTTTGCCAGGAATGTTCGAGCGAACGGTGACAATGAACTCATTAGGGAAGACATTCTCCTTGACTGGATGGAAAATCGGCTGGGCCATAGCACCTCCACACTTAACATGGGGAGTGCGACAGGCACATGCTTTCCTTACTTTTGCAACCTCAAATCCTATGCAGTGGGCTGCTGCAGTAGCTCTAAGAGCACCAGATTCTTATTACACTGAACTAAAGAGGGACTATATGGCAAAGAGAGCTATTTTGGTTGAAGGATTGAAGGCTGTTGGCTTCAAGGTATTCCCGTCTAGTGGAACCTACTTTGTGGTTGTAGATCACACCCCTTTTGGACATGAAAATGATATTGCATTTTGCGAATATCTAGTTAAGGAGGTGGGAGTAGTGGCAATTCCTACCAGTGTGTTTTACCTGAATCCAGAAGAAGGAAAGAATCTAGTCCGTTTTACTTTCTGCAAGGATGAAGGAACTCTTAGGGCCGCTGTTGAGAGGATGAAGGAGAAGCTTAGAAAATGAGCTCTATTCATGATAATGTCATGTGTTATGTGTTGATTGAAGATATTTATTTTTCCAGAAATTGAAATGTAGGTAGGATTATAATAACTTGCTGTTGCCTAGCTCAACAGTGTCGGTCATTAGCAACAACTTATCTGCCTAGATTGTGATTTTCCCCCCTGAATCTCAGTTATGATGGCTATGTGCTTTTCAATGAATAATAGTTTGAAGGGGTATATTATGTATATTTCATTGAATTCCGTTTAAGGCTTGTATTTTCATGATATAAAGATTTATATTGAATCTTTACTCCCAAATTTGTGTGAAAATTGGTCTTCTAAATTATAAGCATCGGTCAAAATAGTCCCTTATTTTTGCAACTCGGCAAATACATAATTGAAATTGTAAAATAACATTCTAAATGGTCTTTCCATGAATGTAACCCATCCATTGAATGTATCACATTATCGATGTTCATGTCGTTTTCTTCTTCAGAGTAATGAAGTGAATCCATTCTTAATTACTTTTTCAGAGTAATGAAGTGAAATTCATTCTTAATTTCTACTAAATATGTTCATGTCGTTTACTTCTTCAGAGTAATGAAGTGAAATCCATTCTTAATTTTATTCGGTTTGATTCCGTGGTTCAGTTACACACGTGAGTGAGGAAAGTACCCTTGTTTTTAGTTACATTTTCTGCATGAACATGGCCCTTTGATTTCTCCTCCCATGTTTTGTTTCCATGATACCGCAGCAGTGGGACCCATGCGGAAACAAATGCACCAACAAAAGCAGCCCTCACCAAACTTCCATGTAATGTAATATTCATTTTACCGTTTTATTTTCGTAAATTATGCTCTCGAATTCTATACTACTCATTTACATTTCCGATGTTTATTTTTTTTAATATATATCCGTAATGTCACTCCAAATTCATAGTGAAGAATAATGCTACTTGTTTAATTTAATTGTATTGTAGGGCGAGTATTCTGCAAAAAAGGATGCAATTCTGATGGAGAGACATGGGAACAATGTGAGTCAGATCACTTTTCTGCTTTGCATTTATACTATCATAATTTTTGACTGCACATCGTGCAATTATTTTGACAGTCATAAAATTTGATATTTGTAGTTCAACACAATGAAGCTTTACTTTTGACAATCTGGTAAAGTATTAGCCAGTTGGTTAACACTGACCTAGCTCATACTTTAAGAATCAGCATCTCTAAAGCACTGCATTTATAACGGTTTTCTTGGCAAAACTTGAGAAAAAGAAAGGAAAAATGTGTGATAGTAAAAGTTGGACTTGCTAGTGGATAAAATTGATTTTGAGTTTTACAAATGATAAGTACTGGTTAACCAGGTTTGGAGGACTGCAATCAACTATGCTACAAAGATCCTGTACTAAAGGACCAACAGTGGAGTGCTTATATTGATCATTCTCCTGGATCTGCCAGTTATTCGGAGGTATTTTCTTTTCACGCTTATGTTTCTGTTATATTCTAAAAGATAGTTTTATATGTTGAGGTCTTGTCAGAGAAGAAGTAATTTAGAGTGAAAAGATTCAGGGTTGATAAGAGCTGTGTGAACACTAACAATAGAACTGTTATTTTGGCAATGTGTAAGCTGCATTTTGATTATCTGTACAGTTTTTAGGATTTGTGAACTCCTTGTCTAAGCAGTTAGATGATTTTGGGAAGACATGGCCCAGCAGCCAATTAATCATAACATACTTGTAACTTTTTAATCCCTTAAGATTAGTTATGGTAGAGATCTCTTTTCAAATTAATGATGATTCATTTCTTCGTATACAGGAATGTTTCCATGCTTGTGTATCTGGCTGCGGTTACAAGGTCAGTTTGGTTCTGTGAATTTTGGTTTACATGTCATACACATACTTATAAATGCACCTGTTTACAATTTGAAAAATTTACCCATAAATGCACCCTGGATTCAACTTCATACTGCACTAGAGATTAAGATTCACTTGAATAAAATTTCTATTAGTTCTATTGAAACCATGTCCATGGTATATTATTAAGTAATCTCATCACTATTGAATGGCAATCTATTTTCGTGAAACTTAATGGAGATGTGCAACTTTCTTCATTTTGGCATGTTATGTCAAGACTCCAAGTATTTACAAAAAAACTACGTAACTCTGACTGATATATTCAATCTTTCAGGTGTAAATAACCAATTATACATGTTTGCATATTGCAGTTTGAGGTTAAACCAGATGAGGCAGATAAAGTCTGTCCTAACAGGCCATTGAAGCCTGAGCCCGAGACTGCTCAGAAGCAGAAGCCAAAACATGTAGACCCTATCGACCCGTCGGAAATACCAGACACTTCTGCATAGTTCAAGAAAACCTAAGCTTACAAGAAACAAAGAATGCGTCCTGAAGAAAATATTTTTCTTTTTTTATATTTTGATTATAAAAATATCACTTCATTTTCATTTTCATTTTTGGACAAACTGAAAATAAGTGATGGTTTTACAATTAAAAGTGAAAAGAAATAAAAACAGAAAATATTTCTTCAAAAGACCCCTAATTATTCTTTATTTGCATGATTAAGATCCATTTTGTAGGCAACATTGCAATAGAATGATTTATGCTTCTTTAGTATTTCATTTTGGTTCGAGAAAGATGGATTAGAATGTAAGACCATCCACATTGGTAGGGTCTTAACTAATTAAGATCTGGTACCTAATAAGTACCTCATTGTGGAGAAATTTTACCCATGGTTTCACTTAAGACCCTCAATCTTAAGTGGAACCCGCACCTTTTTAATATTAAAAAATTGTTATGTAATGGTATAAAGTTATTGATAGTTGATTTGTGGGTCTCATTTAAGAACTTTGTGTGAGATGCTGGGTTGGAGGGATTGGGTACTTATTAGGTACTACGATTAAAAAATTATAAATGAGTGATGTGTACATGTAAGACCCATTTAAGTACTAAAAAATGGAAGACTCCATTGTGGATGCTCTAAGTGTCGAATACCCGTGAGCTTAACTCAACTGGTAGGAATATTGCATTTTATATGTAGGGGTCAGGGTTTGAACCCCAGACACTCCACTTCTCCACAATTAAATTGTGTGAGCTCTAGCCACTTGACAGAAAAAGAAAAAAAAAATGTAATTGTCGATGCCATGAGTTATATTATGGAGAATTGACCTAAATTTTAATTTTCTATCCAATCAACGCATTTATAAACCTCGTTGATCAAAACGACTGAAAGCAGTTAGTACGAGACAAGTTTGTTTTCCCCCATTTCACACTGAATTTTACTTTTATGTTTTTGACTATAATATAACATATGTTTGATCTTCATGTCATACATGTCTTTTGACAAGTTGTTTTCACGACATATTTGTCTTTTTAACACAAATTACTTTTTTTTGACGCATTACCATAATCCTTAATGATATGTATATTTAATTAAACAATTTGCAAAAATAATAAAACAATAAGCTCTGTAATACTTTTACCGCAAAATTATAATATTTTAATTCTGTAATAAATATGAAACATTTCAGAGCTACAATAAAACCTTTTTCTAAAAGGAACAAAATATATGAAACATGAAAAAATGATAGTGGCTGCCAACTGTGTGACCACATTGCTCCCTCCATCATGGTTACCATTGCATATTGGCTAACCATTAGATGCATCAGAATGTGTAGCTTTCTTACTACTTTTGGCGGCGTAAAAAATCTCGTACGTAAGTATGAACCTCAGACTTGACCACCAAATGCATCTTCTTTGAATCTTCCCATAATAAACCACTCCATTCTCTGGCGCAGTCACACGCACCTTCAAATACATCCTGCCACACAAATGACATAAGGAATCAAAAAAAGCCATAACAGGACTTAAGACATGAACTTGCAGAATCAAAGTTGCTTACCCTGGATGGGAACTCGTCATAATAATATGCTTCCGTCATCTCAACTCTGTTTAGATCTGATTCCCACAACCTAATCTGTCACCACCATAATACTACATATCAGAAATCAAAGTAAAGAAAACACACATATACACTAATAAGACTCAACCTGATCTGTGACATTTTCAGGCACTGCTGGTACCCTCTGTGCAACACGAGGATGAGCATTCTGCCGAAGGAAACTGACTATCTGCAACATAATGCACACAGTTGCTGTGTAAGATATTGTTTGAATCTGAATTAAACAAATTAAAAACCCATTCAAAAAAATAAAAATTAAACGTCAACTGACACAAACAGCTTTTCCTTAATGGTGTTTTTAACTTAAAGCGAAGCAATTTCACGTAGAATTTCAGTGAAGGTTATTCAAATGAAGGATTGAAGTCGGTCACCACCTATCAAGTCTCAAATTGAATAGCTTACTATACTCCTTCGGGATAACTACTTTTAAGTTATAAAGGCTTTCCTTTACAGAAGTCAAATTTGAAGAACAATGTTGAGACTATACATTGTGTAGCAAGAAATATACGCCCATCTACAGCGAGTACCACAATTTAAAAAGCAAAATTATACAATATAATTTCTAATACTTACCTGGTCTGCTGTGATGCCATTGTCAAAAGCATTATACAAGCTTTCTTTTGTAATAGCTCCAACAATAAGATTTGGAAGTTGATACTCTACCCTGCATACATACAACTACTCACTATTAGATATTTATAAATGAAAAAAGAAACACTTTTATTTTTGAGGGAAAAGAAACACTTGTTGTACTAAGACCAAACAATAATATTTTGGTGAATTAGGTCGTTTAAAGCTTTATAGCTGAATTAATGGTTTAGTATGTAAGTACAAGATAAATTAAGGATAATAAAAAAAACATATTCCATGAAAAACAACTTCCAGTTTCAATTTCCATAGGAAGTTCCAAAACCCAAAGGGAAGGGGAACATGAGAAAAGACTAGAGGGTTTATTTGATGAAAATAGAATACAGCTTTGCAGAAAATATTTGGTGGCATACCTTGAAAATAGCCGCAATATCTCACAGTGTAATTTTGAAGTCGAGTAAGCATAAACTCTAAAATTTGTTTCCACAACAACAAATCCCTGAAAAAATTAAATAGAATGACATTTATATTCATTGATATTCACGACTCTTCTACACTTCGCTTTAGAAAAATCTATATTTATCGTTGCAATGTGTAATAGATTAGAACAAGTCCACTAAAGCCAACCAATGAACGATTGGCATGTTATGAGGTCATCAGTCTGAAGTAGTAACAGGTGATAAGTTCAACAAAAGATTCACAGTGAAGAAAATTTTGAAAACCCTGACAAACATTAGTTTTCTGCAAGTTGTAGTATGGACGGTGAAGAAAGCAGAGCCTGATAATGTCCAACAGAAACTTCCATACATATGCAACAAAACAGCTTAGACATATTGATTGAAATCAAATTAAATTAATACTAACAGTATAGAGTTCCCCTTCCCCCAAAAGATCATCTAAACCATATATAACAAATCTAAACCATATATAATTAAATATATACTCCTATATACACATGAACAAAATTTAAAGCAACGTTTAAATTTGATTTCAGAGTTTCCTTTTCATTTTGATGACATAATAAATTCAATTAAAAGGAAAGAAGAAATATAAGGATGTATAAGACAGTGAACAGGGCACAGAGAGAAAGGTTCAGCTCAAACAAAAAAAAATCACTACAGAGCCTCCACCCTTAGCATGTCTAAGGAGCTATGGAGCACAGACACTTGACACGACACTGACGCGTCGAGACTGCTAATGTAAAAAATATAGGACACCGACACCGCTACATTTATATTTATTAATTTATTATAATTAAATCAAATATTAGTATTATTGTAAAAGATCTAAACCTAGAATCAAAATATATACATGTGCATCTAAATTGAGCAATTTACTTCTTTAAAAAGTTCCGAAACAAGATTGGATAGTATTTGACCTTTTTTATCCATCTACTAACAAAAAAGATTAAAATATTGTTAACAAAATTAATGTCTTTAACCCCCCCTCATTGATCAACATTGCCACCACACATTTTTAATGATGTGCCAAAGGTGTGTCGAAGCAAAGAAAAAAAGAATGGGCACTTGTCCGAGTTGTCCAACACGTGTTGTATGAGTATCATACAGGTGTCGGACACCGATCCAACGAGTGTCGAAGCAAAGAAAAAAAAACAAATTTTTGAGACACCGGTCTGAGTTGGTCCGACACTTATCGTACGAGGGTCGGACACCGTGACACGCCTAATCCTTTAGGTGTCCGTGCTTCATAGCTAAGGAGTTTCCCTAAACGAAATCACACGGAGAAACAAGGCCACGTCTAAACTTTCTATTAAACTTAAAACAAATCAATTGTGAAACGGATAAGAAACCTCTTTTCTTGATGATGATTCGGTCATGCTCACTGAAAGGTTTGTTGCTAATTTTGTTGGTATAAACCAACTTTCTTTTCTGCCCTATAAAAAAAAGAATTAAAAGTGAGACAAAAAATGCTGAATAAATACACCAAGTTAAATCATTCTGCATCTCATCACATTATCTACAAATATAAGCACACAAATTAATATAACCAACCTGTTGAAGTTTGACCAGCCCAAGGTCTGCAAGGTCCTTAATTATGTTCCTCTGAAATTCGGTCAATGTGTTTATATTATATGCCTAATCATTGGGGAAAAAATCAAGTGTCAAAGTCGCATTAAATTGCAGTTACAAAAGGGAAATAAGACAACTAAGTAGAATTTACGACAATGTAGAACATAATAGTTTCATGTGCAACAGATTGTACAAGAATGTCTAACCTCCCCAATGACATGAAAACTAAGCTCCAGCATGAATGATATCAAGTCACCTGCATCAACACCTCTCTCCTGCACCAAAAGTAGACAATGAAGAGCATGCAGAAAACAAATAGCAAAAACATATAGAGAAGGATAACTGTTACAGCTACCTCAGAATTAGTGATATATTCCCTGATGATGTACCAAAGCTGTGCATTTGTATCCATCAGCTGTAATTCATAGCAAACAATTCTAAATTTAGAAAAATGCATTACATTAAGTTCAAGTGGCTTATAAATCATTTGATACGTACCAAAAACTGGAAGCCACTCTCAGTTAATTTTGGAGCTTCTCTGTCTCTGTATCAGTAGATAAAAAATTATATCAAATATGAGATACAGTTTACAACAACCACATATATGAACAGAGTGCAAACAACTGTTATAAATGAGAAGCATCACATTAAAGTAAACAGAACCTCTGACTCAGGAGACGCCGCTGGAAAACTTTCATCAAAGAAGAGCTTATGTTTAAGGTCTTGTCAACATGACTTGGGCTTATAAGTTGCA
>Ga0228710_1006057_pt1 | contig 18543 bp, 22 predicted proteins | sample MedpolnodulmetaG_FD_177995 | JGI IMG/M metagenome (GOLD analysis project Ga0228710, IMG submission 177995) | Root nodule microbial communities from Medicago polymorpha collected in Santa Monica, California, United States - pink nodules | ecosystem: Host-associated > Plants > Roots > Nodule...
CAATGGTTCAGCCACTAATTGGACACTCGAGTCATCGTCCAGTCCAACCATAATTGTCTTACCAAATTTGTTGGTGGCATAAGGCTGTCCTTTGAAAAGGCAGATGTCTCCCATGTTAAAGTCAATTGACATGTCATCCGGGATTACCTTCCAATTCTCATCATTTCTGCATTTCAACAATATCGGCTGTGGGACACAGTTCAACGTGCCGAGAATAAGAGGTCTTTTTCCATGGCATGTGACAGCAACGACCTTAACAGGACCAATGTAGATGGCATTATAGTGGAACGTGGTGTCGTAGGCATCAACAATGTAGCTGCTTCCCAAATGGAGGACGGAGAATTTGTTGAAGTCGATCACTTGAGTGAAAGGAATAGGCCCACAATGAATGAGTGGCGGAAAGAGTTGGGTTTTGCCACTTGTGTTTTGGCTAATGCTTATCAACCAAGGACGAAGTAGGGTATGTTGTTCTTGTTCTTGGTGAGGTTTGATGAGGAAGAAACTTTGTTTGGCGAGGTAATGGAATCGCAACTCATAGTTGATGTCGTTATTGTTGTTGTTGATGGTATCAGGTTGGAATGGGTACTTGTGGCGTGGAAACTTGAAGGGTAAGATACGATGATGATTTGGGACAGAGGAAGAGCGCCAAGTTGAACAGATTGATCGAAAGCGAATGAGATCGAGTTCAACATCGAGGCGTTTTGATATGAGATTGAGAAGCTCTTGTGGGAGAGTAGACCAGTCCACCGCCATGGTCACTCCTAGACAAAATCAAAATGATAAAGTCAAGTACATGCACAAAATCAGCAGAAAGTTCTAAGTTACTTGCAAATGCATGAACAAAGACACCTAAATCAAACAAAATCACCAAAGCAACAAAATCAAAGCAAAAACAAACCAAAACCAAACCAGACAGAACAAAACAAAATCTGCAAAGGTTGTTTGAGTTACTTGCAAATGTATGAACAAACACACTTAAATGAAACAAAATCAGCAAAATCAAAACAAAACCAAAGCAAACACAACACAACAAAACAAAATCAGCAAAGGTATTCTGCGTTGGTTGCAAATGCAGGAACAGAGAAATTGAAGTTATAAACACAAAAAATGATAGTGTGAAGTGTGAACTTACGACCTCCTTGCTCTGCGTGTGTGACGAAATGGAAGACTATGGAAAATCAATCGAGGGCTCAATTTGTCTTACAAGAGAAATGTCAGCTAGCACTCGGGTGATATGACACAATGTCACGGTTTCCGTCCAAAATGTGGTAACCAAATAGATTTGAGACTTACTTTTCTCATCATATGTCTTTCCTCGCGCGCCTTTTTTTTTTTCCATTGTTACCCTTTCTCTGGATTTCATTTTCCGAAACACATTGTTAGGGATATCCAGACTTATCCGGATTTTAAACTACGGAATGGTTTTTTTCCAGAACTTTTACAATTTTAAGCTTTGAAATTCGTAAAATAAATGCAAATAAACATATAAAACAGAAATAAAAAGACAAAAAGATAAAAACAAGTCATTTTATTGATATTTGAATAATACATTACAATAATGTTGAAGCTTATTAAGCTTATTACATCCTAAAACTATTTCTAATCTTATCTTATTACATAAGCTATACCAGTGGCTCCAGCCTCCAGCCATTGGTGGAGAGGAAAGAGGGTGGGAGGTAAGAAGATGGCGGGGAAGAAGAAACCAATGCTGCCTGATAGGAGATACCAGTAGCTTTGGTGTTGGAGGGGAGACAGAGGGGGCACAGGGGCCTCTAGGGAACAAGAGACCATGATGGTCAATATGACCAGACAAACCAACCTCACACCCAAACTGACCCCTTCCCTATTGACCGATCATATGACCCCTGATGGATTTCCAAAGAGCCCTCTTTATGAAAGGTCAACGATGGAAACACATCGTTGTAGAGGAGAAAGAAGAAGGTGTGAAATTTTTTAAGGAAATGAAGCCTATTTATAGGGGAGGGGGGATGAAAAGAAGGTGGGGAAGGCATTAAATCCGGTCAAAAAAACGTGTAGAAACATGTTTTTCAACTTGACCACCATCAAAACATTTGAAAACGTTTTCTTTGTGGTGCAGACCACCAACCAAAAGCTTCTGGTGCACCCCGAAATATATAATCCGGAATACACATAAATTTCGGAGTTTATATTCCGGAAAGATACGATCATGGCGTGAACCAAAGGGAAACTTGGGACTTTGTGTATAGTGATGCTTGGTTCGGATTTTAAAATCCGGATTGCTTCAACATTAGATTCTTTTGTGTGTCCCACATTGCACTGACAATTTTCGTGGTCCACAACGCCCAGATACCTCTATAAATAGGGGTCCCTATTTTCCTTACAAGTAAACTACAACGCCCAGATACCTCTGCAACATGGAATTCCTTGGCTTTGATCTGAACACCAAGCTAGCGGTAGTCTACTACAACGGTGAAACACCACCCCATCTGTTTAGGATTCGTAACGATGTCACCCTCTCCGGACTGAAGGATAAGCTGGATCAAGTCAACCTTCAACTCAACCGCAGAGACACGAGGAGGGTGGTCGGTGTTGAATATCGATGTCCATTGTCTGACTCAGCCGGATCTCTTCGCTTTAGCCGGATGAAACTCACAAACGACGACGACGTGAGAACCATGTTCTATGTCTTTGGTCAGCACAACACTAGAGGACCGATCGAGTTGGACACTTCGTTGGTTAGATCTGCTGAACAAATTCTGAAAAGTTTGCACCTGCCCAGGAACCACGAAGAGATCAGGGCTCTGCTGGAGGACCAGAGGAGGAAGAAGTTAGTTTAGATGATCCGTGATAATGTGCTATGTTTTAATTAATCGTGTGTTTTATGTTGTTTTAAATGCGTGTTAGTTATGTGTTGTTGAATTAAGTTGTTGCATGTTGTTTTGAATAATATATGTGTGTGTGTGTGTGTGTATATATATATATTATTTAAACTTTCATTATGTTTTAATTTACGTCAAAGATGTTCATTTAATCGATAAAATAACCAAAGATATTAGTTTCGGATTACGAAATCTGGATTCACCTAAGGCGTAAGTGGAATCCGGAAAACGAAATCCGGAATGCCTCAGCATATGATTCTTTTGTATGGACCACGTTGCACCAAGAGTTTATGTGGTCAACAACATCCAAGGACCTCTATAAATGCATCCTCTCCGGTTTTCAGCTTCAATACCATCAAAACACACAAACACACCAAAGAAAACCATGCAAATTTTTGTCATTAAGCCGAGGACCTTTCTCACGCGGTCGCAAATGGATGAGTTAGCTCTCTATTTGACTGCGTGATGAAGATCTTCAGCATGCTGTTAAAAATACAAACAAACACACCAAAGAGACCATGCAAATTTTTGTCATTGTGCTGAGGATAACTCAAAAATATCAAGAGGTTGCTATGAGTTAGATCTTGCTGCCTGCCAGATGAATATGTCATTTGGCAAGGCAGCAGGATCTAACTCAAAGAAATCCTCTTGAAACACCTTGTCTTTCTTCATTATGTTGCAGATCTAACTCCAAAGAAGAGGTTCTTATGAACTCGATCATGTCGGCCTGCCGATCGTAACATGTCAGTTGGCAAGCCGGCAGGATCGAGTTCAAAAGCTCCTCTTCAAACACCTTCCCAAAAGATTCATCATTTATGTTATTATGGTTTTTTTAACTTTTTATTTGTCTTATGTTGCTTCTTTTTATGTTATGTATCTTTGCTCTATTTTTTTCCAAGCCAATCGCCAAGAAATGCTCGAAATAAAAGGGTCTGGTGTAGTTCGGACTATAAGATCTGGAACAACTTCATGCAATCCGGATTTTATATTTCGGAACACCTCGGTAAAATTTTGGCCGGTGCCGTTTCACCAAAGGTTTGGCCGGTTAGTGGAGTTTTAACGCGTTTTTTGGACGGTTTTGAATGAAAAACACATTTTCCTTGACTTCCAAATGACCTAGGACTTATTTTAGTCTATAAAAAGGCTTGGATCTTCAACATTTTCCTTCATTCTTCTTCACCTCCTTTCTTACATTTTCTTCAATTTTTTTTAGTTTGTGGTGTCATGGTCGTTGTTGACCGCTCATATGACCCCTACAATAGCATTGCAGCTTATGCGGGGGTCGTATAACGGTCAACAGAGACCCTTGATATCAAAAAAAGACACAAATTTTCATAGCATATGCGTCCGGATTTTAATTTCCGGAAACTCTAACAATCTGGTTCGGAAAACGAAATCCAGACCAAGGGTATTATAGGAATTTTTGTAGGGCGCAACTTTTAAATACTCAATAGATTTTAGTATTTTTATTAAATTTTGAACAAGAGTGTTTTCAACTTTTTAATCTTTCGATTTTTGAAATACAATACAAATTAGGTAAGTCCGGATACTCTAAATATAATGACGTACCCGTATCAGATACCGATATTTCGCACGTATTCACATAATATTGGACTTAATTATTTTAATTTAAAATATATATCTTATCGGATACTTATAAGATTTCAACAAATACATACAAATACTTATAAGTTACTTGACTGATATGTATTCTAAAAAAAATGAAGGATAAAAAAGTGAGACTGTGTTGTGAAAATTCAATGAAGATGTTTATGATTCAATTTAAGATATGAATCGGTAAAATTGTTTTTCGATTAACCAATTGAAAATCATGTTTTTGGTGGATGAAGATAACGAGAGAGCAGGATATTCAATCAATCAACATTAAACAAACTTTGTTTTGAGTTCTTTTATTGATGCATTTGTTGATATCCTAATATATGAATGAAAATAAAATATGATTTATACGAAAACTTCACAGATTTTTTATTTTATCACATGTGTTATTTTTTGTAAATTGTGACTTTTATGATTATAGTAATGAAGAGTAATCAATGTTTTTTATTCAAGTATTTTACATGCATATAAGTTTTAGTATAAAAATTGTGTTCACGTATCTTAGTCATGTCGTATCCTAAGTTTAAAAATTTCGCATATTTACGTATCCGTATCGTATTGCACCACACTATGTATCCAGATTTCATAGAATACAATACAAGTTAGGACAGCTACAACAACAACAACCAAGCCTTATCTCACTAAGTGGGGTCGACTATATGGATCAAATGATGCCATAGTGTTCTATCAAAAACCATATTTGGATTCAACTCATCGACCTCTAAATCTTTTCTAATGGTTTCTAAGTTAGGACAACTATTTTTTTTTTTTCATGACATCCAAGGACTATTTCATATGATTAGGACGAAATCATAGTTGTTCATGTTCTATCTTGTTTTTAACACTATTAAAGCTTCACATTGTTTGGAAATCAATGTTAGGGATAATTTATATACAATATTCATACTTCTCAATTCAACGGGACATCTTTTATAAATAATAAAATTTTGAAAAACTTACACCTAAAATGGACAATACCTAGAAATGTGTTGTGGCATACTTGAGGATGGAAGATAATATATCTCATTTATGAGAGAGCTTTATACAAGTAATAGATTATTGGGATCTATTTTCATAAGCGGACTCCACTAATATGTTTTACTAATCTTTATCCAATTTGTTTATCTCTCATAAATATACGGTCAATATATTGTAGATAGATTGAACCTATCTTAACTTGGTTGAGACATGATACTAAATATCTTCTCAATCTAAAAATTAAGAAGATCAAGGAAGAATATACCCGAGATAATTAACATTAAAAGATTTTTATGGTTTCAAAACAAAAACAAAAGAAGTGTCCAACCAAAGCAAGATGCAGTCAAGGATTTCCAATAAAGTTGGAAGAATCCGTATACATGAATTGTACAGACAAGGACCATACATAAATATACTTTGTAATGCGAATTTATCCATAGTATAAAAGATTAGAACATAATGCAATGTATTAGCAGAATATATAGAGCTCTACTTGCAATATATTAACAGAATCATTTTCTCCAAGTTGATACAACCCACCATCCTCTCAAATATGTGATTACCCTTCATTTTAATATGTGGATTCCAATAATATGTTTAACAAATCTTTTCACTTGCGTTTATATCTCTCAAATTATTTAAAAATTAAGATCAAGAAAGAATATCCACGATATAATTAAGATTAAAAGATTTTTATGGTTTTAAAACATTTTGCTTTACTAGACAAATGTATCCAACTGAATGTACCTTCCCCCGGATATATTTGTCTATGAATGCAATAACTAATTTATTAGTGTTCAACCAAAGCAAGAGTAGTCAAGGATTTCCAATAAAGTTGGAAGGATCCGTATACATGAAATTGTACAGAAAAGGACCATAAAGATTACTTTGTAAAACGAATTTATCCATAGTATGAAAAGATTAGAATCATTGGTAGGAATGTATAGAGGTCTACTTGCAATATATTAGCAGAATCATTTTCTCCAAGTTGATACAACCCACTGTCCTCTCAAATATGTATACATTGAAGAGTTCTATTTTTTCTTTTGACGAAATATATTCAAATATGAATATATTCAAGAATTATAAAATGTCATTTTCCCAACTAAATAAAATCCAAACAAACATTACTTGGCTTTTTTGTTGTTGTTAAAAGCATAGTTACGTCCACAAATAGTACAAATACCAAAATTGATATGTTGGACATTGTGAATCTGTGTTCGAACCTCGACCCATCCATTTGTGAGTGTGAGTTTTAATGGTTATTTTTCATTTCATTTATCTATAAAAAATCATAGGTCTATGCATAAACTAGTTGTATATCATTTAATTTAGACAAGACGACAATTTCTCAAATATTTTTCATGTAAATTTACTTCGCCAAAATCATATTTGATCAGGTATTAAATGCAAATACCTCTCATTATTCGCCACGGTAGACTAATCATTTCCATTAGTGACTCAACTCCATTGGTGACAAGACCACAATATTTTTTGATCGGTAGATAAGATGACAATCATCGCTTGAAACTCACACACATAGCTGCGATGTCTTTAAAATTCACAAAATTCGATCCTAGATAAAGTTGATTTTCAATTTGATACTAACTAATTATTCGCTTGTTGAATTGAAGGTACTCATTCTCGAATCTTGCTATTCCATGTTTTTGGTCCCTATACCTTTCATATCTCACCTCTCATGATTATAAAAGGGAACAAGCCACCAACTATGCATGCAAAATAAGCAAATAATTACTCTTATTTTTGCTAATCAGTGATGTCTTCTTCCTCATCCAGTACTACGTGGAATGTTGAAGACAACAAAGCTTTTGAGAGAGCTTTAGCAGTTTATGACAAAGACACACCTGAACGTTGGTACAATATTGCTAAGGTTGTTGGTGGAAAAACTCCTGAACAAGTCAAGAGCCATTATCAACTCCTTCTCCAAGATATTCACCTTATTGAATCAGGCCAAGTTCCCTTTCCTTCCTACACCAACCCTAAACATCCCACTTAATTCATTCACATATCCACATATATATATATAAAAAAAATAAAAAAATACATATGTCTAAGAGAAAATATTTTTATTTTATTTTATGATCACCACTTAAAAAGAGGGTGATAGCTTCAAGTTACCACGTGCTCATAAAGCATGTATTGTATTTCAATAGTATAGTATATCTAAATAAAGGATTTGTGAATATCCTACAATAGTATAGTATATCAAAACTTATTAGCAGAAGGCTAGGCTTTATGGAAGACTATTTGTAGTGTGAAGTCACATTCTTCTCAAGAATTCTGTTGCACAATTCTGTTATGCATTTGATTGTAGTTACTGCTTGTAACGGAGCCTTGTACTCTTGGTAGTGGATCCTAAAATTTAGGATTAAATTACCTCTACAAGTATCAATAATAAATGAAAGAAAACTGAAAAGATTCCACAATTTTATTGTTATTTGGTGTATTTCTCTTTTTGTGAACTATACCTCTTACTAAGGAGTGTTGTCTGATACTAAATATCAGGAGTTGTCTATATATGGTCTCTACATTTAGACTAAGACATATAACTCCACCTCCTTTTCATCCCTCATTTTCAAATGTTATTAATTTTTTCCTCAAAATCAAGGTATCGGTACGCAACTCTGAACATGTATTTCAGGGGTTAAGTTTTTTCAATGTTTTACGTGTAATTACAAGCCCAAAATGCTTTTCATATTAGTTCTGAGTCTCCTCTGGTGTTTTTCCCTTGCCACGAAGTATGTCACCGAAATGTCCCAGCATGATGCGCCTAAATCTAGTGTCCTCTGCCGGTGGTGATTGTGACGCAATACCCTTGGGGGACACGACTCTTTCTGATGGTGATTCTGTACTGTCTTTCTTACCACGCAAGCCACCGTCACCAAAGAAGTTGCTCATTGACCCTGCAATCCCAACCTTATAACTTGTCCCTGATCTTTCCTTCATGATAATGTCAAGGGCTTCTTTATGCGCTGGATCCAAGGCATCTAAGTCCTTTAAAAGATTTTGTATGGCAGGCAGAAGGTAGTCTCTAACACTGTTTGCAGAAAGATCTGTATGATAAATAATCAATAAATGCGAGTTGCTATGGATCAATAATACCATAATATTAAGGTTGATGTGTGAATCGTTTATCAAAGGGCAATCGTTATGGATTGTACATGTAACACTAACATCTACTAAATAGTAATATATTAAACGCCATTATTTATTATAATCTCAATCTCTCCTTGGTATACACAAGAATAATAGATAATGATGTATCAGAACATTTACAAGTAACAATATAAAACTTTTTTGCATTGATGGTACATACAATGACCAAAGTTAGGTTTTCATATAAACTCAGGAAAAGCCATGTGATATTACTAATACTATTGCTACGCCTTGGTATGAATACCAGAAAATACCTTGAAATTTATATAAAAAAGAAAGATTAATAAATGTCTTGGAGCAAACCTGTAGCATCCAGAGCACGAATTGCCTCGCAAAATGTGTTGGCTCTTTCTTGCCGAGGCTTCAAATCAGCTGAAGTAGTAATTGGCACGGCTGTAAGTTGAGAAATCTTGGACAATAGATGTGCATCAAGGTTAAGAAACAAACAGCGGAAATTAAGAAACATTGAAAGCCAATAGAAAATGAGACAGAATGTTGAGAGTCAAAATACATTTCGTAACATTATTTCCCACAAAGAAAGTTAAGGATATAATCTCTAAGTTGTTCTGTTGTGTGAGGTACTGCAACCACCAACGCATGAATGACAGCAATCGTAGCTTCATGGGATCCATCTTCAAGAAAAGCACCCATTTGAACACGTATCTTGTCAACTATCTGCAAGAGATCATATTTATGATCATGATTTTAAACGTGTAGTCAGAATTAACTTCATATCATCTAAACCTGATGATATAAGCTAGCAACAGATACCATTTCATTTCTGAAGTGTTGAGCAACAGCACCAAATGCATCAATACTAGCGCACTTCACATCAAGGTTTTGTTCAGATCCAAGAGTAACTAAGGCAGGCAAAGCATTAGTTGAGGCAACCTTTGCATCAATATATGGCACCTAATAATGAAGTCCTCTGAGTTAGTGTTGGCATTAATATGAGATTTACTTAGAAACTATGAAAGTAGTAAGCTTACAAGAGCTTTCAGAACTTTAGCAGCGGTTATTTTCATGCTCACGTTAGAGCTAACAACCATTTCCCACAGTATATCAAATATCATACCATGGTTTTCTTCATATATGCTGCATTATAAATAAAGGTCAAGACCTAAATTGGCAAAAAGACTGCTAGCAATTTTGAAAATGTAAACATATTATTGGTGGGTACACAAACCAAATGAAGCGGATAGCATTAACAATTTCAGGTGTGTGCTTGGTTGATGGATTTTCCTTGGAATTGTCTTCTAGTAGCAGCTTTCTCGAGTAATCTGTTAATTCTTTGCGTTTTCGAGGCCCTCCCAAAACACCAGCTAATAGAAGTGGTAGGACACATGATGTAGAGAGCCTTTCAGCAATAGAAGATCTTGGTCTTAAACCTACAAGAAAACTGTCAAATATAAAGCAAATATGTAAAATTTTACAGAAAAATTGAGGAAACATAACCTTTAATTCTCGAATGAATGGCCTTAGGAAAAAATGACAAATCGGCATCATCCCCAACTGCTGTTAAAAATACAGGGAGCATTATGCATTTAACATAGGTATCCCCAAACCTTTCAGCAACTGATAACAGAAACTGCAATTACGCAACTTTGATCAGAAATCATTCAGTTGCTTATGCTACTCAACATACAGCACACAATAAAAAACCAGAATATATAGACGATTAACCTTTGAAATCCGGCTTCGCAAATTGTCTTCTTTCCATGGTAACAAGCAAGCCAGCTGTATCAATTTAGGAAAGCACTCAACATGCATCCATTCAAATGCATTCCATTCAACATTTTCCCTGCCAAATGTAGAGCCAATCAAGATGAGAAAATCATACAAATCTTGTGAGTTTTGGACACAAGTCCTGACATTCCACCTATTCTCCCATTCACTTCACCCTCTTTACCCAATATTCCAACCAGTAACTCATGGGTGGAAACGAAGAATTTGCAACATTCAAGAGCCAGGGATAAGTTCAATCACTTCCTTCGTAAGTCCTATAGTTTGTTCCAAATTGAACAGTTTGAGTCAAGCTTACCTTGCATACAATTCAAGCAATGCGGTAGATAACACAAAATTTGTAGTTCCGAAGTTGGACAAGAAGGGGCATGTTTCAATTGCTTTTTGGTGCACCAAAGAAAGCAACTCAACCAGCATTCTCAATAGAACATCTATATTCCAGCGCTCTCTTTCCCCCAACACATGTAAATGTGACTCTAAACGCCCTTCAACTACAGAAAGAGTTGGACAACGCTGCAATTTCCGGAAGAAAAAAAGACTACTCAGAAATAAGTGCCGACAATGAAGTTCTGGATCGCAAAGGAAAATTGAAGATATAAAGGAAAAACAATACCTGAGCAGAGCCGATAATATGAGAGAGTGAAACCACCAAAACATGGTCTAATTTGTTTCCCCACTTTATAACTGCCGGAACCAATTCCTTGAGAGTAGTTTCCACCACTACTCCTGAGGGATCACATATCAATTGGAACATTAGCTCCTCCACCTAACAAAAAATAAAACAAAGAATTGGAGCAACTCTTTATATTTATTCCTTTTTCAAAAGAAAAATAGTGTCGTATTTTTTATGCTAAGGGTATAAAGCTCCATTCCCTAGACCGTCCCCTCAACCTATTTCAGAGCTTACATTGTAGCCAATTCTCTCAAGTCAGAAATCTTCTCCATGGTTTCCTCGAAGCAGATATAGTGAGGCTCACCTTGAAATATTTATCCATGTTTGGGAAAAGTGGAAGCAGCTTAGCCAAATTATGAACTGCATCCTCTCGAACAATAGTGGCAGAATCTTCTACTAGTTGTTGCACAATTGATAAAATAAGAGAATCACGAATCTCAGGGCGTACAAATTCTGCAAGCTCTCCACATGATTGAGCAACGAGCAGTCTACGTTCCTCATACATGTGATTTATCTGAAATCCATAACACCGAAAAACTGAAAACAAGGTTCCTAAGTCAGAATGGCAAGAAGCATGCAAAAAATAAGGCTGGAATGTACTTGTTCCCAACACTGAGGAAGCAATTCTGTTTCTGTTCTCATCTCTCCAACATTCTTCGCAAGGCTGACACACGCCTGAAATGATCAAAGTTGTTTTGAAAACCAGATTATTTAATCAACTTACATGAAGCCAATATAACTTACATCCATTATTATCCGTCTCTGTTGTTCATCAGGACGCTTTATTAAGTTAAATAATGTGTGCGTCAAAGAATCTCGAGTCCTGCTATCTGGGTGGTACTCGATTGCACACATCATTAGAGGAAGGAGCTCCTGCAAGCAAACAACAGTTATGTAACATATATTGTACGTGGTTTATGTGTAAATAAAATTAGAGAATAACAAACCTCACGATGGTTGATGAGAACATAAGGAACAATTTTAGGCAAAGCATCTGCCAGTATCTGAATGGTTCCTAATCCCTGTCAAAGTACTAACATATATAAGAACAGAAAAATAAATGTACATGAAGGGAGGGGGTGAGATTTATTATCTGTATAAATACACAAGAACTAGTTTATTTTTTAACACTAGAATAAGCCCTTACCAAAACTAGTTCTGACCATTCAGTTTCACTGAATTCAGAAAGAGTTTAATTATGTTTCCACTATCAATGTGACATCAAACCAAAAGAATTTGACATTTCACTTTCTACAAATATTACAAAATATGATTGTATGATAAGCTAAAAGAAGTTTGAGCCTTGCTAATTGGTGTCTAAAAAGCACTAAATAAGGAAATCATGAGTAATTTATTGAAAATTTCAATATCCAATGATATATTTTTTAACATTTCAATATTTCATATTTCAGTAACTTTAAAAACATTATATTTTAATTAATACTTTCTATTTTTATTCTCTAACGTAACTTACAAGTTATAAAACTTCAGGGTTTGACAAATTTAACAAAGGTAAAGCTAGTCAAAAAGAAACCAAAAACTAAATTTAACAAGTATGGGGATTAGATCAAAGTAGAATGGACTTGCCATCTTCTCAAATATTGCTTCCTTGCTATCGCCTTCATCATTTACACTTTCTGGTTTAGCATGTAACCTGCTATCGCCTCCATGCTTGCCACCATTTTGTTCAGAGACATTTTCAATACTTTCAAAAGCAGTATTTGTAGGTGTAGGATTGAATAAATCTAGTTGTGAATCTGTGTGTTTATCAGCAAACTCATCAAGAGTTTGAAGAGCAGGAGAATGTGCTTCTTCGTCGTGTACAACATCCAATGCCTCGTCAACGGAATGAGAGGTTGCACCTTTGTCCTCATGCATCTCAATAAATTTGTCTTCTGTCTGCAGAAGTTCGTTTTCAGAAATGCTAAATTTTCCATGTTCTGGAGCTCCTCTATTCTTTTCCTTCAACCGTTCAACTTCCATCTGTAATTTCTTAATTTCTTCCTTGTACTTATCTAAAGACTCGGGCAGAACATTATCAACATCACCAAGAACTAGACTATTTCCGGAACCAAACCCTTCATTATGCTTTTTCAGATTCCTGATCTGAACTCTACAATCATGGAGCTCCTTTCTTTGATTCTCCAAAGACTTCCTGAACACTTGAACCTAAAAGTTATTATTAGTATCAAATTCATAATAGAAAATTATTATTGTTTGACAGAATATTATCGAAGTAGATAGGTACTACCGTGTTCTCTTTCTGCTTAAGATCTTCTTGAAGTGCACCCAAGGATTTCGTTAATGCTCTTATTTGACCGTCTGTGAAATCTTTGTCCTTCGACAAGCTCTCCTTTTCTTCATTCAGGCTCTGAGTTTCCTTCAGCAATGCTTCAATTTCTCGAACTTGGGCAATTTTTTCCTACATACAACCAGTTGGAACATTTATTTAATTGAATGAACTAATTTGGCTACTCGAGAAATTAAGTAATGACCTCAGAAGCCTGTGAAGTTGATGAAAGATAGTGATAATAATAATGACGCAAGGCATCGGGTACTAATGCATTTGTATTATGCCGAATGTCCAAGTTCTGGTCTGTAACCTACAATAACAGTTAATGAAATTAAACATTAAGACCATAAAATGTGAAAAAGATAAACACTTGAGTTGATTCATGAATGATATTGATACTTCTTCATAAAACGTCATTGCGGTGAGTCGATAACCAGCTATAAGCAAATATTCCTTGACAGCACAATTGAGGTCTTGACGCTCATTTTCCTTCACTGGACCCAAAGCAGCGACTGGACTATGATTATTCCCTTTTTGTTGTTGAATTTGCAACTGACCACCACCATTGTTCACCGAAACATCTCCACTTGACTTCATAGTTGCATCATCAATAGTACTATATTCTGTTTTGGTTTGCAATTCGGCTTTCAGTTTTGTAATGTCTTCCTGTGCCAAACGCAGTTCGTAATCTGTCATCACTAACTTATCTTCAGCTTCTTCTTTGTTTTGTTGCAGTGTTTGAGGATCCGCCACTGCAACAAGCAAATGCAATTTCAAGTTTGAATGAATGAAAATAGAGTAATTTTGATCCTCCAAATAGATAGTAGAGACTTGATAATTTAGTCATGGTTCGAAATAGCAATTGTAACAAAAATCAAACTTTGTAATGTTTGGCTCTACAATGATTTTGTAAAATTGATCATGACCGGTTGATTGTAGGATATGTTTGGAACCACGTCCAAGTGGAAGCTACAATATGTAGCTTCACATGGACGTGCATGGGTATCTACTCCACTGCAATTTCAATTTCCAAACACTCTAGTTAAGTGATTTTTGTTGTAATACATTCATGTAAAAGTAAATTGAACGTTAAACTCAAAGCTAAAATCAATTGTACAAGCCAAAAGAAACAAATTTTAGCTTCAAGTTAGAATTAATTTTGCAACCAAAATCAATTCTATTTGATAACATCCAAGCATGTTATAACCAATTCTACACTTCTACAATCAACTTTAACTCGTCGAAAAATGAAACCAAACATACACTCAGGTTCTAAATAGCACCTCTGAAGTTTAATATTGCATTACAGTTATAACCACTCTAGCACCGACACTTCTGAATGAAGACGTGTCGGGTGTCCAACATGACATTGACACATGTGATTACATTGAATTATATCATTTTTCAAATAATTATCAATGTCGAGGTGTCTGTTGTGTCCGGTGTCTGTGTTTAATAGTTGTAGAGACTCTAAAAGTTAAACGATAAGCTAATAAAAGTAAATTATTATTTCTTAAATTTGCAAACTAACAGCACATACACATGCAACTAACTTTTACATCTCTAATTCACAAACATGTCGGTCGACACAGTAATTGAATGCGGATGTCATGTTGGACACTAACACGTATTGATCACCGGACACGTCTTCCATCAGGAGTGTAGGTGCTATAAAGATTATACATTACATTTAATTTGAAGGATGAAAATAAAGATTCAATAAAGTAAATTAAAGAAGAGAGATACAAGAGAGGGAATTGAAACGAGAGATTTGATTAGGAGGAAATCTGGAAGGATCAGAAAAGTATTGTTGAAGACGAATGGCTTGATTGGTTCGTCCATCATCAAGAAGTTCATGTAGAAGTTCAAAAGCAGTTAGAATGTAATTCTCTTCTAATAGAAAATTAACAACACAATTGCATAATGATGATTTCTGATGAGAAAATTCCATTTCTTTGTAGAATGTAATCTCATCTCAAACTCCATGCATTTCCATTTCTATCACACCTCATCCTGCGCGCGCTTTTCGTGCTTTCCTTTTATAGACTAAACAAACCCAAACCATAATAACGATTTTCATTATTTTTGTTTCTTAAAAAAAAAATCATTATTTTTGTTATGAATCAATACACTATATTTTCATTTTTTTTTAAGAAAATAGACGATGAACTGTCACTGTAAAATAGTAATTTTACATCAACCTCTATTGGTTAAGTAATTCATTTTAGTTAGAATTAGTTTTATTTTTGTTTAGTCTTTTGTTTAGAAACTTGCATGTGAAGTAACTAACTGTTGTTACTTGCACGTGAAGTTAAGAGTTTGTTATGGTTTGTTTCACTAGTTTGTTACATCCCTTGATGTATAGCTTCATATACCTTGTAAATAAGTAGTTCCATTCATTCAATAAAAATTACACAAGTCTTTATTCATATATCTCTCTCTCTCTCTAAAAACCAAAGAAACCCTAGAATCCCAATTCCATCTTCTTCAATTGAACACAGTTTTAAGTGTTGATTGCATTCAATCTTTATACGTTGTCCCATCAAATTGGTATAGCAGAGCCTGGTTTGTTCATTGTTGTTAGAGAATTTGTGAAGAATGGCAACTCATAACGGCGATATTCCTGCGCATCTACCAGTCTTTGAATGCAAGAACTTTGATCAATGGATCGTGAAGAATGGCAACTCATAACGGCTATGAAATTTGTGAATGAAGGCATACCAGAACTAGCAGTGAATGCAACTGATGTACAACAAGCAGCACATAAAGATTTGTAGAAGAAAGATGGTAAAGCTATGTTCTTGATGCATCAAAGTGTAAGCAATGAGATCTTTGAGAAGATCATGCATTATGAAAGTGCAAAGGAGACATGGGATGCATTAGAGAAATTGTATGTTGGGGATGGTAAACTGAAGAAAGTGGGGCTTCAAGCTTTGAGAAGACAGTATGAAGTTTTGACAATAGAAGAAGATGAAACAGTTAGTCAATACTTTGATAAAGTAATCAATCTTACAAATTAGATGACAAGGAATGTGAAACTTTCACTGATATAATGAGGGTTGAAAAGGTTCTCAGAACCTTAACATCAAGATTTGATCACATTGTAGTGGCCCTAGAGGAATTTAAAGACTTAGATTCTATGAAGATAGAGGAACTGCAAGCAAGTCTTGAAGCACATGAATTAAGGTTGATTGATAGGAACAGAGAAAGAGGTAAAAGTGTATCATCTGATCAAGCTTTGCAAGCTCAGTATGAGAAGAGAGGAAAATTCAAGAGAGGGAAGAAATCCTAGAATAATCAATCTCATAAGGATGGTGAAGGTTCTAGCAAGAATCAAGAAAAGAATGATGCAAAGTCTGATCAGAAGAAGAAGAAGAAAAATGAGAAAGATATTCAATGCTATAATTGTCAGAAGATGGGACATTATGCATCTGAATGTAAATCAAAGAGAGTGCCAAGGAACAAAGATGAGGCACAATTTGCTCAGGATGAGGATTCTGATTCTGAAGAAGTACTCTTGATGGCAACAGTCAAGGAGGAAGAAGAAAGAAGTGATGAATGGTACTTGGACACTAGGTGTTCAAATCATATGATAGGCAAGAAAACTTGGTTTTCTGAATTAGATGATTCAGTCAATAGAAAAATAAGATTTGCAGACAATAGTATAGTTTGTGTAGCTGGTATTGGAAAGGTACTAACACTGATGTGTTGTATGTATCAAACATGAGAAGCAATCTCATTAGTATTGGTCAATTACTACAAAAAGGTTAGACTATGAAGGTGGAGGCACAAGCTATGAAGGTGTTTGATAGCAAGAATAGGTTGATTCTGAAAGCTCCTCTGTCAAAGCAAAGAACTTTCAAAATCAACATCAGTGTTATTGAAGATAAATGTCTGATATCAGAAGTTAAGAGTGAAAACTGGTTATGGCATCAAAGATATGGGCATATCAATTTCAAGGACTTGAATATGCTTAGTGAGAAGAAATGGTGCAAGGTTTACCAAAGATAAAGCTGCCTAATGAAGTATGTGATATGTGTTGCACTAGAAAGCAAGCCAGAAATTCATACAATGCAATATTACCATTCAATGCAATATTACCATTCAATGCAACCAGAAAACTTGAGGTAATTCATTTTGATGTATGTGGACCTTTTGAAGTGAAATCAGTAGGAGGAAATAGATACTTTGTGACATTCATAGATGAATTTACTAAGAAGTTATGGATTTACTTGTTGGCTAAGAAAGATGAAGTATTTGGTGTGTTTAAGAAGATTCGACTGCTAGTTCAAAATGAAAGTGGTGAAATGATTAGTAGGCTAAGAACTGATGGAGGAGGTGAGTATACTTCAAATGAGTTCAATGATTTTTGCTCATCAAATGACATAAATCATGAAGTTACTGCACTTGTGAAGCAGAGTACATTGCAGCTTCCATGACAGCATGTCAAGCTCAATGGATCAACATTCTACTGATGGAATTGCAATTGGTGAAGGATGATAAGAAGATGGAGCTCAGAATTGATAGCAAATCTGCTATAGACTTGGCAAAACATCCAGTAGCACATGGCATGAGTAAGCATATTGAAACCAAATTCCATTTTCTAAGAGACCAGGTGAACAATGGAAAGTTGGAGGTAAAGCACTGCAAAACAGATGAGCAGATAGCAGACCTGCTCACAAAACCCTTGAAGTCAAGTAGCTTTGAGTATTTGAAGATGAAGTTGGGAATGGTTGAAGCATCTAACTAAATGAATTAAGGAGGTGTATCGGTTAAGTAATTCATTTTAGTTAGAATTAGTTTTATCTTTGTTTAGTTTGTTGTTTAGAAACTTGCATGTGAAGTAACTAATTGTTGTTACTTGCACGTGAAGTTAAGAGTTTATTATGGCTTGTTTCACTAGTTTGTTACATCCCTTGATGTATATATCATAGTTTTAAAAACCGGCTCGGACCGGCCGGTCGAACCGGTCTGACCGTGAACCGGTGGGTATGTCGGTTCGAGCCATATATCGGATCGGCCGTGTAATTAAACCGGTGTAAACCGGTAAGACTCGGTAAAAACCGGCTAAAATCGGTAACTCGGCCGGTTTTTTAAACTAATCCGGTCCAATACTTTTTTGTTTGTTTTCTGCCATGGTTTTTGAAACAAATCCGGTCTAATACGTTTTTTTTGTTTACAGCCATAATTAGACATTTATT
>Ga0228710_1006059_pt1 | contig 18536 bp, 13 predicted proteins | sample MedpolnodulmetaG_FD_177995 | JGI IMG/M metagenome (GOLD analysis project Ga0228710, IMG submission 177995) | Root nodule microbial communities from Medicago polymorpha collected in Santa Monica, California, United States - pink nodules | ecosystem: Host-associated > Plants > Roots > Nodule...
TCTGAACTCACTCAGACTCTGAATTACTTCAGACTCTGAACCTGAGAACAGTTCTTCAACGTAAGGAACGAAAAAGTCTTTGAGAACACAATTCAACCCCCCCTTCTTGTGTTTTTCTCACCTTCATAACGGTGTTAAGTTTAAAAGGATGTGTCTATAAAAGACCTTTATAAGAAAGGTTATTGTCCATCGTAAGATTAGAGAGAATGTCTCTGTCATACAAAGAGACCTTAAGGGTGATTAGTGTAATTTTCTCATATATATTATGATATTCTTTCAATTTTTTAAAATCTCAAATATAGATTAAAATATAGATTTTTGTCTCTAAAACTCCTTCAAAAATTTCCCTCAAACATACCCTTAAATAAGTGATTAGACGTTCGATCTCTATCTATTGCATACACAAGTTTTGGTACCTAAGAGATATCTCTATTGGAGAGAAAGAAGAAGAAAAAAAAAACAAAAGTTGCTTATGGGGTAGACATGTTACATTAAAATCCAGTATCTTACTGAAATCAAATTGAACATGTTGCCACTCGAATAAACAAACATACCTACTTGGTATAGTTGTCTGAATATTCTTCTTTAATTCCGTAAAATAAACAACTATGTATACACGATTTGCCTAATCACAGTTGGAGACCTTCCATTAGCTAATGTGTTAGATATTTCTATTTCTTTCTATTCCGCATTTACAAGAGTATATCCTTCCAAATCTCTCAATAAAAAAAGAGAAATAATATTTGTATTTGTAAAAAAAAATTGGACAACTTTTTTGGGACAAAAATGAGAGTTGTCCTAAAAACTGTGATAAAATAATCGTACAAATATTATTTTGTATTAAAAAAATTATGGTAAGTATACTTTATCCAATCATTCAATATCATGTTACATTTCTATTTGAATTTATTTTAAAACAAATCAAAACGATAAACGATAAATGAATTTTGGCTATAAAATACCAATACTCAACTAAACTCTAAAGTATATAAGAATTTGTCAAAAAATGGCATTTGTGTAACTATTTTGGGATGACTTTTTCTATCATATTTTTATTGTGTTCTTTCTCTCTATTATATTTTACTAATAAAAAGAGAGAATAATAATGTTGTCGCAAAAGTTGTAACAAAATAATTTTACAAATATTATTACAAGTTTTCCAATAAAGGATTGGTTCAAATGTAAATGACGGTAAAAACTCCATACATACATCACGCATCAAGATAAAAAAAAAAAAAAATCCTTCTAAGCCTTTTTCATTCTTTAGCGTGCATTCATTTATATCTATGGTGGCTGAATATTATATTTAATTATCCACCATTCATTTATTCATCGATAACACTTTATTGGAAGAACACAAGTAATTCAGGCAGGCAATAGGAGTAGTACTCATAATTCTGATTAGCTAGAAACTTATACCATCCACAGGTGGTCAAAACCATCACAAGGTCGTTATAAGTGTAACGTTGATGGTTCATTCTCAACCTCATCTAAAAAGGTTGAACTCAGTATTTTCACCAGAGATAATGAAGCACAATTTGTACTGTTGTTTTGTGTTGTTGAAGTGGGAGAAGCCATTGGTTTGCACGCCATCTTAGAGTGGGTGGTGGATCTTCAATTTGATAGTGTAGACTTTATTTTAGATTCTAAGAAGATCGTTGAGTATTTTCAGACATGTATATAACAGAATTTGGTTGTGTAATGTCTATTTGTAAATAATTATTTTAAATTTCCTTTCAAAACTCTCGTGTTGAGTTTAGCTAGAGATCGATCACGCATTAGCGACTGTAGCCCCATCTAATGTAACTCTCACTTGTCAACTAATGTACCATCATGTATATGTACTTTGATCGCCACTGAAATGAATTGAGTTTGTTTCCCAAAAAAATATCTAATTCATCCACATTATAATATATTTTTGAATGAGTTCTATCTAATTCATCTATTGAAGAGTAACGATGTTTTTTTTTTGACAAAAATAATAACGACGGTTACTTTCATCCAATTTTTTTGTGATTAAATTCAATGGATCATTTTATTTCTTTTAAACAAATTAATCACTTTTATATAAAGATAAAAACTAGTTATTAAGATTTTTTTAAATTAATTATTTTATTAAATTGAAAACCTCATGTGACCACTACTATTTTTTAAGTGGATATTCATCACTTAAAAAATTTAGTTGGTTGCTCAGAAAGAAAAAAAAGATGATAATTGGTAGATTTGATGCTTTTTATGTTTAATGGGACTTGATTTGATTTTTAAAAAAGAAAAACAGTAGATTGAAAATAGATTATTTTAATGCATGTATTATCATCATCATCGATTTTAAGGCTCCATGACGTTGTCCATATTAACACAAGCTATCAAGCTTTAGAGAACATTCAATATCGAGTGCCTAGTTATTTACAGGTATTTGTGTATATTAATTAATTTAGAGTTACGGTGAGTTAAGCAAAATCACTATGATATCTTTGATTTTATTAAAGTTTCAAAGTATAATTTTTGCAAAAATGGTATTTTTTTTACAAACTTAAACTAAATCTAAACATACACTACTAGATAAAATGCTTCACAAAATAAAATAAAAAATCATTCGATTAAAGAAGTTCTCTTTAACCCATTTGGGTAGGCGTATTGACACATTGGAGTTTGTTTTTCTTAAGTTTTCAAATTTAATTTTTCCTTCTACCGATTGCAATTTTGGTGGGTGAATTCCATATGGGATTATCTTCTTCCTTTAAATGGAATCCTACAAATAATGGACAGTAGAATTAAACTTTTTTAATTAGTCGACCCTTATATCAATACCAAGTTTAAAAAATAAAATATCTCTTTGGTATATTTATATATACATGCGTAAATGGTATTACTGCCAATATGAATGCAGAGCTACAAGCTTTCTTTCACGGCCTTCAATGGCATGGAATAATTGCTTTCGACATGTTGAATGTAAATGAGATTGCCAAGCGGCTTTGATTTTTATTAAGGAAGGAGTTCCGACAACTCACCCATATGCACCTGTTATTGATCTCATTAAGAGGTTTATTAATTATCCTTGGCTATTGACTTTCCATCATTCTTTGAGGGAAGATAATAGTCGTGCGGAGGGTGAGTCAGTCGCTTGGAGGCAAAATCCAACTCCTCTTTCGACTATTCTTATTACCGACTCCACAGGGACAACTTTCCTCCTTTCCTCAGAGTTTAACTTGTATTTTTTTTGTGGTTTTTGTTTTTTTTCTTTCCCATACATAAAAATATATATACACGCGTAAAGTGGTTACCATAAACAATATTATAATTCACTTAGCTGTGTTGATTTACTTCTTCTCGTTAGTGTCATGCAAATATATTTTAATGTGATAAGATTCCCCGTGTTAAGTGTCGATCATGCAAGAATATGAACGAATGGGGATGGTATAACAAAAATTGCAATTGTAAAAGATAAGATTGATTTCTTTGATTAAGTTGATGACTATGACTTGGTTTTGTCGCAGGTCATAACTATCATAAAGAGGTGAATTAGTGAAGAATGCACTCTCGAGGTTTATCATATGCATACCATTATTTTATTGCCACCGCAAAGGAGTGTGTATTCAATATAAAAATGTTAAATTTGATCTCTAAAATTGTAATGTTGTATCAACCTAATCTCTTTATTAATAATCCAAAGTGATTTATGAAATTACAAAATGCTAACATATTTATCCCTCTCTTGGTATTTGTATTGTTATCAATTTGAAATAAAGTGTTGTGCATATTTTTGATACAATAAGATATTAAGGATTTGTTTTCTAACGGTAATATTTCGGTTTGTCATACTCTTCATGAAAGAAACAACTGTGCAGATTTTATGGCCAATATGGAAGCTTTTGCGGATACATATCTTCTTATTCATGCTTCTCCTTTGGAGGGTGTCCTTGATCTTCTTAGGAATGATACGGCTAGAACTTTCTTTCTAAGAGAGTAGTTTCCTGCTTTGGTTTCTTTTTTCTCTATTCTTTGTCTTTTGTTTTATTCTTTAGCATCGTAGCCAAAAAAAAAAAAAATACACATTAATGATTATATAGTCAATTAGACCCACTAACTCCTAACTAGTCCAAATAATCTGTAACGAATTTTTACATCTTTAATAAGTGAAACATTTCACTATATAAATTGGTTTTGGAAGATAAAGTTAAACGCAATATAAAACCATAAAATGATATTAGAGAATCTTGATTCCATATTAGAGAATCTTAATTCCAGTTTTGTAAGAAAGAATTAGACGTGTTATATAAAGATATAATAGTGCATAAGTCTATCAATTAGTTGAGATTGGAGCAAGGTGTCTCTATTCATAAGGTATCTTGATTAGAAAAAGTCATTTGAAGTAACTTTTAAAAGCCATCTTCAAAAATTTAACTTCAAAAAGTTTTTGAAAGTGCATGCAATATTTTTCGTGAATATTTAATTGAATCCGTTATTGCTGCAGTAATGGAATGATGTTCATCTCATACAGGTGTGAATCAAAATGTTGGATACATATAATTTGTGGCAAAAGGAAATCCAATCCCCTTTATGGTCGACTTTTTTAATCTAAATTTATGTTTCTAGCATGTATTTTGTTGCTCAAATCGAATCACACATTGCTAGTTTTTATGGATAAACATAAAGATTTGATGCAATCATTGATCTCCAAAGCACCAAAATAGCTTGTAACCTTGTGTACATAATAAAGAATGATATCTTGAATTTTTAGTGCACAACAATAGGAGATGAAATCCAGAGAACAATAATAACACGTTTGTTATTTGGTAGGATGATAAGACATTTAATGTTTCCTTCAACAAAAAAAAAAAGAAGACATTTAATGTTCACCACGAAGAGAAAAAAAGTTTGTGGTCATGCCTTCTAAAAATGGAAAGTTATGGACCATAGCTAAATTTGAGTTGTTGTATTCATAAAATCCAAATCCAAGTATATCAAGAAAAGAACAAAAGGTGTAGAAAAAACGTGGACGGCAGGATTCGAACCTGCGCGGGCAAAGCCCACATGATTTCTAGTCATGCCCGATAACCACTCCGGCACGTCCACCTGATGTGACATTTCACTTCCAATTAATATATTCATTTTGTTCCGATTCGACAATATATTAAATTGTTTGTTAGTATATTTACCATAAGTTTCAACTTTAACGCATTTGTTCCTTTTGTTTGTTCTTGACTGAAATATATTAAACCGTTAGAAGATTTACCATAAGTTTCGATTCTAAAAAAATATACTCCTTTTGTTTTAAAGTATATTTTAAATTTAGTTGTAAGAATATTTGATATGTTAGAGGGTAGATTTGAACCGGTCATTTCAACATTTCAACACGTAATATGAGATTCTGGCCCCTATAATTTGATAAAAAAAATTGTAATGCAAAAATTAAACATAAATCCTCAAAACCTCATCAGTAAAAAATTCTTCAGAGCATTTTGAAATGTATGAATAATTTTATATAAAAGAATACAATTAGATGTTTTGTACGTATAATGTATTTAATCGATATATTATGAAGAGTAATGTTGAAATGTTGCTCATTCAAAAACTCACGGTATAGAGAGTTCATGTTTGATATGCATACTTGACAGTTGACACTTAACAGAGATATAGATTAAGTGCATTTGAAAAATCACATTTATACGCACTAATTGTTCTTGATCATCAATTTAAAATCAGTCAACTCACATTACAATTTTTACGAAAAACTCACATTACATTTTTACTTAACCACCTTTGAAATCGGACGACTAAAATCAAGAATTATGTTATGTTACACTTGGTGAAATCCAAATCCCACTTGACAAAGGTTTTCCGAGTTCATAGGGTAATTTTTTAGAATTATGATCAGGAAGTTGGGGAATATTTTTTTTTACTATCTGCACAGTCATTGTTGGGCAAGGCAGGTGTGAACTATTGGCAAAAAGGATCACACATAGACCAATAAAACTGTTGGTCATTTTAAGGTTACATTAGTTTTAGTTTTAGAATTATTGATTTTTATCTCATTCTTAATCATGTTAATTGCTTGATTGGAGAGACAATAAAAAGTGATAGACGAATGCAAGTCAGGTTTGTATCAGAGAAAAACTTAAGCAAGATACACATGTAAGAAAGAATTTGAGAATATATAGACACTTTTCATATCGAACGTAACAGCTTATCTAAAGCAAAGATATACATGCAAGAAACCCAGAGCAAACAAGTTCTTAGACAAATGAAAAAACACTAATTTGACATTATTTTTATTCTAAACATATTTAGCCATTTTGATCGAAGGTCATACCAGTGAGACATGTATGTAACAAAAAAAAAAAATAGCAGTGAGACATGTGATGTGTGGTGCACAAGTAATAATTTATTCACAATATGAATGAATGTGTTCGAATTTTGTTGTCTCATTTTGTCAAAATCACAAAAGCTCTAGAGATTAATGAGTTGGATCGAAACATTATTTATGATAAAACACTATGGCATAACTTGATCTATGTGGCCGACCCCACTTAGTGGGATAATGTTTGGTTGTTGTTGTGTATTGTGTCAAAATAACAAAGCTCTCTTTGTTTTTGTATATTAGGTTTCTATTTATTATACATGTAGTTTAGTTTATCGGTTATAATTGCTTTTGTACTATTATTTTGTAGGCATGACTTAGAAGTGAATGGAGGAAATGGTCTTATTGTGGATCCCAGAACAAAATATGTTTATCATAAACCTTGAGCATTTCATCCACAGTGACAAAGAACATCACTTGTTGTAGTTTCTTCATTACTTGCCTTTCCCATTATTCTTTCCCATTATTCTCACAATCTCACTGTTAGGTGGAAGAGGGTAACAACTTGGTAGCTACCAAGAAAGTGGTAATGTTGTCAAGGTGGTGGTGGAGCACGCATGCGCTCCTAGTGATATTTGAGGTGGTTCTAGTATGACGTAATAGATCGTTATCACGCCTTGTGCACCTCTGATCCAAAGGGCTATTTCTTACGAGGTAGTGCAGGAGGTTGACAAGGCGGTCACCATGATGTTGGATGACACGGTGAGTGAGTCGGGTCTTTTAGCCTGTATCATTACATAAATCAAGTTACTACAATGTCCTATTTTTAAAAAAATAAAAATAAAAAATCTAATCAAATTAGGGCTAAGATCCATAAATATATTTCTCAACTCATAATGCAAATCTTTCCTCACTATTATCTTTCAAGGAAGTAAGCTTCCTCACCATTATCTCTTCTTAAAAAATAAAACTAGAGAACTCACATCTCCCTACATGAAACCACCTTACCACCTTACCTATACTTTTTTTACTTCATTTATGGCCAACCCCGGACTCCTCGCACATAAAATAAAAACATCATTGTAATCCTCCCATGACATAAAAATAAAAATAAAATAAAAGGCCAAAAATGACTAATATGCCTTGACTTTGACTTTCATTATAGATCGAGCACTTCTGTGAATGATAGTAGTAATAGGCCAAAAATGATTCAGAAGCCTTAACTTATATGCTTATAGAGAGAACACTTCTATATAGTTTAGAATAGTGGAAACAAAGAAAGATAAGCTTTAAAGTGAAGAATTTAAGCAGATAGATTTTCTAATGAAAGACAGAGCAAATGCTACCAACACATTATTCCGTTTCATTTCACATGTAATTTAGATATCGTAGGAACGGGGAACAGAGGGGTAGATTTAAAACGGAATTGGAAGATGACAATTCAAGTGTCTCAATAAAGAATTCAATCCAATATTCACAAACCCATAAAGCAAATTCAAGTTCAAATAAATCATAATAAAATTTGCTGTTTCAATCCAAGTATTTATATTTCCTGTTTATCTTTTTATTTGCGTGTTAAAATTCCAACACTAATTGAGAAGTTCAACTAGTTTGAGGTACCGGTTAACACTAACCAATAGCTTTTCATCGAAGAAGTTTAAGACACTCATGCATCATGCAAGTTCTAACTAACTAATTACTTTTGTTTGAAAAAGATTAAGACACTCATGCATCATACAGGTCTAGGTCTCTAATAACAATCAATATAAAATTCTTATAAATAAGATGCAGCGAACAATATTTTGACATAAAACTGAATTCTACTAGTAAAAAAGGTTCACCGATTGTTTTTTTTGTTCTTCATAAAAACGGTTGAAGGCATAACTCACTAAAACAAAAATACCACACAAAAACAACCATTGGTGGCAGAAAGAAAAATAAAATAAGTTAACATAGTGTATAGAATAGCACAACAAGTCGTCCAGTCAAGGCCTCCGAAGACACTTTCAGCACAACTCGAGAAGCCCATCATACCATCATACGGATAATGAAGTTTTCAGATTAGTAGCTTCTCAATAGCATCCTGCATAGCAACCAAATATTCAGAATTCATTTTCAATTGATGTAACATATAAGAATAAATAATATAATTGGAACTCGGCTAGATGAAAATCATGAAAATGAAGCACAGTGCATACCTTGAGTTGCTGAATCTGAGATTTCAATTGACTACCTTCATTAGTTGTCACAGAACAAGCAATAACTGGTCGGGTGACACCACAGGCACGTCCAAGTGCTTGTTTTGATGTGACAAACACATAGGGAACATTCTAAAAATTTCAAACAGATAGTGCACATGATTAATAATATATACATTGCTGATAGACAAAAACCAGAACAATATTGAAATGAAATGAATCAGATTAAATGGCTAAGACAAAATACATGATGTTTTACAAATTGCGACCCACGCAAGAAATATTAGTATACATAAATTTTACTGATACTTGGACAGTTCAGAGTAATATTACTTGAGACATGGTTTATCACCCTTAGATTTGGTTTATGAGTGAGTTACCAGAGTCATTGAGGGCTGACATTTCTAAGCAACTAGGCTACATGACAATAAACTACAGAATCATATGAGCTGATACGTAGAAAATTCATAACCATGTTTAAAAGTCGGTGATCAGCAGCAAATGTAATTACAGCCGTGTTATACATTAGTATAGAAGACCACAACACAATCGCAAATTAAAAACTTTGACATATCATAAATATGTGTATGAATACAAATGATCGAGCAAATATGGTGCTGAGCATAACAAATGGTTCCCTTACTGTATTTGTGAATTACAAAACAGTATAGCATAACATATATATTCACAAATAAAGAACATCAAAACTTATTGCCAAGAGCAAATGTAAAAACAATAAATAGGGTGCTGCATGAGACCACGACAAAGCATAAGAACTCAGTATATACCGATTTAACTTGTTATGAGATATAGGCCCCTGTTAGTTTTGGTTTATCTAATTTTTTAACCAAAAAACCCTTCAATTATTTTATTAATTTTGTTTCAGATTATTAAAAAACCCATTTTTTTATTTAAAATAAAAAATAAAAAAATCATTTTTAACCTCAAAACGAAAAGCTATTCCTATAATAGCTTTTCCAAAATCTATTTTTCCTAAAAATAAGGAATTCAAGTGCAAGACCTACAAATCTTAAAAAATGGTTTTTATGAAAGTAAAGAAACATAAATTAGTCAACAAATATAATACATAAACAAAAACCCTAATATACCTTGTCCTCAGCAAGTAAAGGAAGATGGAGAAGAATCTCAAGAGGTTCAGCATCAGCAGCCATAACAACAAACTCAGAAATACCCCTATTCAAGGTCTTAGTAGCTGCAACACAACAAAAAAAATAAAAAAAAATTAATCAATCAATAATCAAAGGACAAAAAAATGAAATAAGAAATTAGGGTTACCTTCATTAGCACCCTTTTTGAGTTGCTTATAGTTAGCAGCTTGTTGAACAAGATCCATTATTGTTATTGTTAGCTGAGCATCAGCCAAAGGGTATGCCTTAGGGTTAACTGCTTCTCCTGTCTGCAAATTTTTCATCAAACACAAAAAACAAGTATTGATCAGTAATCAATTAACATTGAATCGAATTAAGAGTTAAACATAGGAAAAATAAGAAGAAGAAATAAAATGGTACCATTGTTAATTGAGGATTGAACGAAGAGAAGGAGAAGAGTAGCGGCTAGGGTTTTATGGTTAGAGAGTCTTCGAAGCCGTTATTATAAGAAACGAAGACTTTATATATATATTTGGTTGATTAAATTATTAATATTTATGGATATAGGTTTCTATAAGGTTGAACCGGAAGCCCAACCTCATCTCATTCAAATAAACCTAGTATATACCCCCTCATTTATACTCCTATCTCCCAAAATACATGCTAGATATTTTTAAAATTGTTGTATTTGTGGTTTTAAGGTTCTCTTATTCCATTTTATTTTAATTTTTATGCAAATCAACAATTTTTATAATTCTATGATTTTGATATTCTTACAATGACATGATCTCTAACTTTGATCATTTTCTTGTGTATCAAATTCATAAATTGTGTTTCTTTTCTTTTCTTTTTTAATGGTTGTTGAGTGATAGAAATTAGTTTATAAAATAATGTAAGGGGACAATAGTTGATCCTACTTCTTAGTGGGTAAATTTTTCATCTAAGAATATTTCCTGAGTTGGAAAAATTGCAAATTATCGTGTACTAACGGTTCCTTTTTTTTTTTTTTTTATGTTGACTGAAGGTCCAATTTTTAGATGAGAAATGTATATAATCAGTCATTAGGGTATTTTTAAGCATATGGCCAATGGAGTATTTGCTCATTGTTGCATAACTCTTCCTCAATAATAACCATATAGAAAGCATCCATTGAATTTGATAATCGGTATACGTTTCTTGAAGTTCTCTGCAACAATCAGGGCATGTGTACAACCTTTGAAAACTAGGAGAGGATCTCAACTCGTAACAAGGATGTGTTTACATGAGTTGAGATCCCAACTCTATTTACATAATCAATCAAATTAACCTCCTCGTCTTTAAAAGTAGCTTAGACAAACAACTTGATCAAGCATGATTAAATCTTAACGTTTCATTTCATGATAGTAATCAAGGAAAAAGATCAAACTTAAAAGTTAACATAACATAATTAAAGGCTAAAGGTGAAAAAGAAGGTAAAATAATGGGAACTATTAAAGGCTAAAGGTGAAAAAGAAGGTAAAATAATGGGAACTATGATTTGCTCCATGTCCTAAAATCAACTTTTGTAGTGAACGTAACAAAAACAAAAAAAACTTTTGTTGTGACTTGTGTGAGTGTCTGTTTTATCATTGTGACTGTCTCTAAATTTAACCTCCAGTTTATCCAAATTTTGTAGCCAGCAATGAACTTGATAAATAATCCAATAAAAAAAAACAGGATAATCCAGATTATGAAAATAGAAAATTAAATAACTAAATTGCTTTGTCTCACCCCTCTGACTCAGACAAGTTAAGATAGCATTGGAAACTACACACCCTCTATTCCTCTCTTCACATAAGGATATACCTCCCCTATCCAATGAATATTTTCAACTTCACTTTTATATATTCCACATTTCGATATCCATTTTGGTTTGGTATTCATGTCTCTCTTTGAACCATTCGTTTTTTTTTCAGCTTCTCCTATGTTGGACAGAGCATATTCTTTCTTATTCCACATTTGTCCCAAAATATCTTTACCCTTTTAAGGTTGAAGCTATTCCATACATTACTAAAAACTTGAAATGAAAATAACTTGTGTTGTAGCTTAGGATCAATGGCTACTCAATCTGGTTATAGAGATATAGTAATATGCAATTCTGGAATAAAGTTTGATTATGGGACTAATCTTCATCCAACTACCTTGTTTGCAAGCATTGGTCAAGCTGGATTTGGATTTGCGGTTTCACCAAATCCTCCAACTCTTATTACTACAAGAGATGGTGCCACAAAACGTCCAATACTTAACTCTTCAATGAAATATGCTTTAATTCCTGAACCCACTTTTCAAACTCCATGTTTTCAAGGATTACTTAATGGCGCGGCATTGAAAGTTGTTGAGGAAAGCCTTGGCATGATGAAAGGAAGAAATTTGAAGGGGTTTAGCTTGAAATTCAAGATTGGGAATCCATCACTGAGAAGATTGATAAGTGGGGCAATTGCTGGTGCAGTGTCAAGAACAGTTGTGGCACCGTTGGAGACCATAAGGACACATTTGATGGTGGGAAGTTGCGGACATAATACAACTCATGAAGTGTTTCAATCTATTATGGAAGTTGATGGATGGAAGGGATTGTTCAGGGGAAATTTGGTGAATATCATCCGAGTTGCGCCAAGCAAGGCTATTGAGGTGAGTACAATAATTTATGTATGTTTTGTAATCTTAGATTAGAAGATATCATGATAGATGTATGTGATCATTTGAGTTTTTGCAAGTTTATATCAGGTTAGTTTAATTCATGTCCATTGTGAGTGTAAAAATATTATACACAATCAATCGTAATCGCCAAATCATTAAAAATGTTTGACTTTAATTGTAACTATTTCTAAAGTCACACATATCGTCATATCATGTAACTTTTGGCATGAGTTAAAGATATTGACACTGCAATCACATGTTATTGACATGCAGTTATTTGCGTATGATACTGTCAAAAAACAATTATCTCCTAAACCTGGAGAGCAGCCAACAATTCCAATTCCCGCCTCATCAATTGCAGGGGCTGTAGCTGGAGTTAGCTCTACGCTATGCACATACCCTCTAGAGCTACTAAAAACTCGTCTCACTGTTCAGGTATTCACTCATAGATAGAGACCTCATATGCAACTGTATGCAGTTGATACTCCCTCTGCTGATGTGAGTTTATGCTTAATTGTAGAGAGGTGTGTACAAGAATTTTGTGGATGCATTTCTGAGAATTGTTAGAGAAGAAGGTCCAGCAGAGTTGTACAGAGGACTGACACCGAGTTTAATTGGTGTAATCCCTTATGCTGCAACAAATTATCTAGCTTATGATACACTTAGAAAAGCTTACAAGAAAGCTTTTAATAAAGAGGAAGTTGGGAATGTGATGACTCTACTAATGGGATCAGCTGCTGGAGCATTTTCATGCAGTGCAACATTCCCACTTGAGGTGGCTCGTAAGCATATGCAAGCTGGGGCTCTAAATGGAAGACAATACAGTAACATGCTTCAAGCCCTCATGAGTATACTTGAAAAGGAAGGGCTTGCAGGGTTGTATAGAGGCTTGGGACCAAGCTGCTTAAAATTAGTTCCTGCTGCTGGGATTTCATTCATGTGTTACGAAGCTTGCAAGAGGTTACTTGTTGAAAATGAGGAAATTAGCAGTAGCTACTAGTGGATATTCTTTCCAAAGGATATGATATATTTTTTTCTTAGGTGGAAAAAACAGATACGGCATTCTAATTTTAGGCTCTACGCATATTGCTTTACCTTGAATATTTTCCAGTTTCGACCAGGGTGCTATTGGTACACTGAGTTCTATTATACAAATACTTGTAACGATGCTAGACCTGTTACAGGATTTCCTGACATAAGACCTCTATAGATGAAAACCAATGTATCCCATATTGTGGTACAGAAAAAATGGCATTTCATACAAAATATAGATTTCGTTTGCAACTTTACTTTCAAATCTTTCTTACCTATCTAATGTACTGACAACTGTGCCACATGACTTGGATATTTTTCAAATATACAGTACGCATATTGTATTTAATATATAAAAAAAAATTCATTTTAGCGAAACATCAAACCTGCATATAAACTAATAGGAATGGTATATAGGAGAGTTTATACAACAGCTATGACCATAAAAGAGCAAGATATAAATGGTAGTACAACTAAAGCAAATACTTCAAACGATAAATGCTCCAATCCACAAATATAGATCATCCTTCATATTACTTGTAAGATTCAAAAAAGCAAATGATCTATCCACAATTTGAGCTCACCCATTGCATTATAAGTTCCAAAAAATCAAGGGGCTCAGGCCAAAAAATATTCAATACCACAAAGGGCTGCAAATTCTACACTATCTTATAGTTAGCGGACAAGCTATTTGCTCTTCGGCACCACTGTATACAGGTTTCCTTATCCATCAAAATCAATAGCAAAAAGGATGCAATGAGCGAGATATTAGCCTAGTTAATCCCATCCAGTGGGCACAACGGATGCATAACCACATGGCCCATTTGTACCATCACTACCTTCTAATAAACCAGCATCAGTGCAATTGTAACCACCAGCAACCACTGTATTAGTGTTATCAAAAGAGCAATCGTTGTTAGAGTTTGAGACATCTAAAGAGGCATCAGTATATGAGTTGGCAGGATGGTCTCCATTATTGTAGGTGCCGTTGTAGTTGTAATTCTGCACCTGTTCTGGAACATTGTGGAATCCATTATCACCATAATTGCTGTAATTACTGTTGTAGTTATAATTCTCCACCATTCCAGGTTCCGTAGCATTCCGAAAATCGCGGCCTCCATAATTGCCTCTCCAGGGTGACCGTTGAGATCCAACGCTGCTGCGTCCACCTGGTGCTGAACACTCAGAATATTGGACAAGCCATGCAGGTACTTCTTGTTTAGCTTCCTGTAAAAGGCCAACAAGAGACTTTGCCATAGGCATGTTCTTGGTGCTAAAGAAAGCTGTTGCTAAACCAGATTGACCAGCACGGCCTGTCCTACCAATTCTATGTACATAGTCATCTATGTCTCTTGGCAAGTCAAAGTTAATAACATGAGCCACATGAGGGATATCCAATCCTCGAGAAGCGACATCAGTTGCAACCATTATTGGAGTAAGACCACGTTTAAAAGATCTCAAGGCTCGTTCCCGCTCCTAAAATACAATGCACCAATAAATTAAACAATGTATGTTCATGTAACATCACAAACAACAACTTCATATTCAGTAAAGTCAAAATTAATCTTGGTGGTGCGCAGTCATAAAAAAGATGTCATTAATATTTCAGAAAAGTTTAAATCCATCTTAGTGGCGCAATAATAAAAAGTAGATGTCAACACCAAAACACTAGATTTCAGATTGTATCATCAAAATGTTGCATAAAAATGGACGATGGACCACAGATACCATAATAAATAATGACTAATTTACTGCAACAGTAGCTAATACAACATAACATGCATAAGGGACCACAAACAGCATAACAAATATAGCCTAAGCCACTGCAACAGTAGCTAATACAACAAACAGACAGATGGCTCACATTGAATACACTTAAAGAATATGGAAGAAATAAAGCAAAAGAACAAAAGATACAATGTACTAACCATTTGAACCTTGTCACCATGTATAGCTATAGCTGGAAAGTTACTTCTGCACAACCAGTTTTCTAAAGCATCAGCTCCTTTCTTTGTTTCAACAAATACAAGAGTTAAGGCAAGCTGCATTGCATTAAAAAACAAATTGTTAAACACATAATACTTCAAAAACAGCTGGTATACAGTATACTAGCTACAATAATTACAGTTACAAGCATCAACAATCTAAAAGTTGAGCTTTTACCTTCCCATTGACTACATTACGTCGAAGAAGATCCACAAGACGATTTCTTTTCTCCATGTCCTGTACAGATTCAATCTTCTGTACAATCAGTTCAGTGCTTGAACCAACCCTTCCAACAGCCAGGAACACGTAGTTTGATAAAAAATCAGATGCAAGCTTCTGCAGTAAGCAACATACAATGAAATCATTATCACTATACAACTACCAAATCAATTGAATACTACATCACAAGACATACCAACTAGACATTATACTATAAACAATTCTTGAAGCATTTAGAACATTATTACAAATGAAATGGTAGCAAACACTAAATCACAAAGGTAACTGACCTGTATATTATCTGGAAATGTAGCACTGAAAAGCAACGTCTGTCTATCACCAGGAGGAGGCATGTGCATCTGCTGAACAATATTACGTATCTGATGCTCAAAACCCATGTCCAGCATCCGATCAGCCTCATCCAACGCAAGATACTTAATCTTCTTCAAAGAAACCCTTTCCCTCTCAATCAAATCCACTAAACGCCCCGGAGTTGCAACCAAAATATCAACACCCCTCTCCAAAATCCTCAACTGTTTACAAACACAAACAATAAATCACAATCCACACTACCAAAACACACAAACCAGCAAATAAAACCAAAGGAAAAAAGAAAAACAGAACACAAACCTGTTGTCCAATAGGAGCACCCCCATAAACAACCGCAATCTTCACTCCTGTTTGGTGTGCAAACTTACACGCCTCAGCATGTATCTAGCAATTTCATTTTCAAAAACATAATTAAAAAAATAGAAGGCAAATTAGATTTAAACAGGACACAAACACAGACACCAACACTGGTAGTAATGTAAGAAAATGACATAATAAAATGTATTCGCATGTGTCGATGTTATGTCACATATATCTTCTATCAGAAGTTTCGGTGCTACACAGCTAAACCCATTATTAAAAATTTAAAGACCGATAAAAAAATAGAGGAGTAAGAAGAAAAACCTGGCAAGACAACTCCCTAGTTGGAGACAAGATGAGTGCAGTGGGAAAAGCAACATCGGAACCACCATGACCGCCACGTGGCAACAAACCAGAAGCTAAACGTTGTTTCATGATCCCAGATATGATCGGAAAACAAAACGCCGCCGTTTTACCCGAGCCAGTCTGAGCACAAGCCATAAGGTCTCTACCAGCAACAGCAATGGGGATCGCGTAACGCTGAACAGGAGTAGGTTTCACATACTTACATCTATCAATATTATTCTTCAAATCTTCATGAAGCTCCGTTTCCGCAAATAGATTGACCGGCGGTGGAACATTCTCCCCCGTCGCTTCCACCGGTATCGATTCATAAGCTTCAAAATTCGCAACGACGGCGTTTTCAAGATTTTCACCGTTTGTTACAAACGGTGAGCGGTTTTGAGAAGGATCGTAGTAGCGTGGTTGATATTGTTCAGGACGAGAGTAATGACGTGGCGGAGCATGGGTGTGAGGAAAACCGTAACCGCCTCTGCCACGTGTTGGTCTAGGAGTGGGGCGATTGAAAGTGTTGTAGTGAGGTGCATCGTTGGATGGAAAATGGGTTCGATTGTTGTTGTAATAAGGTGAAGGATGAATGTTGTTTGGGTTTGAACGGAATTGTGGAACGTAAAGTTGTTGAGAGGGACGATTTTGTTTTTGAGTAGTTGAATCAGACCATGCTGCTGCTGCTGCCATAGTTAATAGTGAATGTGTAAAAAAGGTTTTTGATATTAGGTTAGAAAAGGTGAAGAAGACATGTAAATGTGATGTAGTAGTAGTAGAAGAAGAGTAGGAATATGAAGAGTGATGTTGGAAATGAAATGAAAATGACGCGTGAGATCAAGAAAGTGGTGTAGTACTAAGCGTTTGATTAATTAATTAGAGTAGTTATTTTATTTATTAATACAAGCTTCCTCTCTTCTCTCTCCGGTTCGATGGGAAACTGATCGTGTTGTGTTGTGTTGTGTTGTGTTGTTGTTGGTCACGTGAAATATCATTTTCAAGGATGGGACCTAACAGGACACGTGGCAAGAAGGGGTTCGTCGAAAAGCTGATGGTAGGGTATTTGCAGGGATTGTGAAGGAAGAAGAATTTAATGTTGCATATTGAAAAGTTAATTCATAAGAAACGCGTGGATCACACTTGCTTTAATATTCGCTACTATATGCGGCCATCTCCATTTTATAATGTTTTCTTTCTTTTTCTCTTGTTTCGGAAAACCCAACCAACGCAAACAATTCTTCCACATTTTTAATATTCCAACCATTTCTACTTTCTTTTTCTTCTTTACCAACGGAGTTGCAGCCATAGGAAAGCTCACATACTACTCTCTTTTCATTTACTAGAGAAAGAATGAGATATATCATTTAGCTTCTTCAAACAAAAAAAATTTGTTTAATCAACTTAAAATTATAAACGAGACCGAATGAAGTACATTTAAAGAGAAAAATTTAAGTTCAAACAGGAGTGATCATGATAAAGGTTGTGCTAACAGATGCCTCAAGACACTTGTTAAGAAGTTAAAAGTGGAAACAAATGATAAATTCAAGGTAAAAACAGTCAATTTATAGAGTTTAGAGAAATTAAATGCATTATTTTTAAGATAAACTTTCTTGAAAATCTACAATTCTCTCTCTTACTATTTGTATTTATATTTTTAATAGTATAACAATGAAAATCTAACACATACATAACGATATGTGTTACGATCCATTTTATAATCAAAATTTGAATCATATTTTTCCTTAATTTTTATATACAATATCATTAGCATATAGTTTTAAAAATTATTATAAAATACGATATAATACAAAATAAATCAATTTTTAAAATTACTAAAGCAATGAAATATGGGTAATCAAAAATGAATTTTATATTCTAAAACGTTAAGTTAATAATAAAATAATCAAATTTTTTATCATTCATATTGAAATTAAAAAGGTGGATTCTAGGGTGAGGGTCCAATTAGGTCCCTCACCGGTGAACCACGAGAAAAACACCAATAGATTAAATAAGTGGTTCAGATTTATTTAAATTAAAAGAGGGAACATGTAGAACTGCTCA